>Ga0325410_1000823_pt1 | contig 33114 bp, 21 predicted proteins | sample PopdelMetagenome_16_FD_206182 | JGI IMG/M metagenome (GOLD analysis project Ga0325410, IMG submission 206182) | Populus deltoides microbial communities from Bellville, Georgia, United States - Xylem-PdIQD-R3 | ecosystem: Host-associated > Plants > Phyllosphere > Stem > Wood/Secondary xylem...
TAAGAAAAAAAATTAATTACATCGAAACAAAATAATTTATTAGTATAATTCATCCTTTTCTTATCAATCTATTTTTCTTAACAAAAAAAATGTTTTTTTATTGCCATGTGCTTTATTTAATGAAAACAAAAGCAATCATAATAAATATATATATAAAAAAAGATGATTTGAAATAAAAATAAATTTTTTAATTAAAACCTCTTATATTGTTAACGCACTTGTTATGACATTTTTTTTACTCAATTTTTTTTTAAAATAACAAAAACTCATCATAACTATAAACATAAATTTTAATAAATAAAATGTAATGTTGTGATGATCTTGGCCCGAATGTGTTACAAACTTAAGAACAACACCATATTTGTGTGTTGTTGCGGTAAACATTTTGGAGCCAATCGTTTTTTATTATTTAATTATAATATCATAAAAATAGACATGTGCATGATAGTCAATGAATAAAATATAAAAAAAAGAATAAAAAACTAACAAAAATATACAAAAAGAATGCTCCCTAATACTAAAAAAAAATGATATATTCTTATTCGAAAACTAAGTAAAAATTGAACGATATTTAATAAAATAACATCTTTACTATATTTGTAATAAATTAATTTCAAAGAAATTTAATTAAAATTAAAGGAAACAACAACAAAAAAAGAAGAAGCTATAAAAGCCTTTATAAAAAAAGGCTAGACGCTTGAGTCTAAGTAGGTCAACGTGCCTAGCCCATAAAAGATGAGGCTAAACGTGTGTGGGTCTGCATGCCTCGATAGCTTTATTTATTTATTTATTTATTTTAAATGAGAAAATGACATTTTAAAAAAATAATATAAAGTAAATGACATGTTGCCTGTAGTGGCAGATGTGTGTTGTTACTAGCATGATCTCCGACCACTTTATATGACTAGAAAGTTAAGCTCCACCTCATTTGATGTAAGCAAAAATGTTTTTCAACCTTTTTTTTTCCACCTAAAACATACCTCATAAATCTCAATAAACCTTTAATTGGTAAAGAAATTGAAAAAACACTCCAATTAAAAAAAATAATTTCTAAGACCCTATTTACCTTTTATTGCAAGATGAGGAGTCAAAATCATCGCAATGGATCAAATGGTACCAAAGACCAAGTACTATTGGCATGTAAAGCTGTAATTTCAGACTTCATGCCAGTATGCCGACATATGAAATGATCAAACTCCTTAAAATTCAGAGGCTTAAGAGTAGGGCGAGACATTACTTGTTGGGCTGAAGACTGTGACGAGGGAGCAAAGAAAGGCTTGGGGCATAAACATGGTAGAGGACTCTGAAAGGATATAGAGGCCATCTTTACTCTAACTGAAAAGAAGAACTTTCTTGGTTATGAGATCCTTGACATAGAAAAAAGAGGAGTGAAACTAAAAAAAAAACACAATTTTCATAACAAAATTATTGAACAGATACGAGTCTTTTCTTAATTTGTGAAACATGTAAGATATTAGACAAAGTAAAGGCTCGTTTTGGAGTATGCAAAATATTATGAGCTGTATTAGATATAACAAGTCCCTTACTATCACCAACATATAATTGATCATTACCGAGATAAGGTTCTGCATGTGTCATACCGATAATGTCTAGAGTAACATGTTGATTCACACCTGCATCTGGAAACCAAGTGACAGAATTCGCTGCTGAAGCATCACTAAAGGAAAGGTTGACCGAGGCTTGATTTTCATGATGCACAAGCTGTGAACATTATTATGCAGAGTGCCCAATCGTGCTACAAAGTTGGCATCTAACATGTCGTGGCCACTGGTTTTGCCTTGCTAACTTCTGCTGCTTCTAATTACTACCATAGTTACGGTTTTTTTGCCAAAGAAACCCCCATTGTTGCCACAATAAGACTGTCCATTATATTAGTTGTAGTTGATGTGAGAATGTCCCCTCCATTCTCCTCTCCTTCCTCTCCCCCAATGAGGAGAGGAGCCACTGCCATTAAATCTAGCAAAAGTACATTGTGCAACATAGGTAGAGGGAGGTTGCGAAGATGTGGGTAGCAGCGGTGCAATAATCAGAATACATTAAAGAGAGCTCTTGTGTAAAAACTCGTGTGTAGACAAGTGACTATGGAGTTTAGAGTAAGCAAGGGGCTCAACTTTGGTCGTCAGACTTGTAACCAAATCATGAAGCTCACCATGAAGGCCCTGAAAAACATAAAGGTTGAAATTAGTGAGGGAGATAGGTTTGCCAGATGAGGCTAATTCATAAAAAAAATCCCTTAGCTTTCTGCAAGTAGAGAATGACAATATCATCACCTTGATGAAGGTTTTAAAGAGAGCCATACAATTGTATAATCTTATATTTGGATGAAGAGACAAGAACACGTTCTAAGGTGCTCCAAACACTTGCTGAAATTAGGCAATCCACTACAAGATAAAGAACATCGATGGAGAGCGATGAGAGTAGAGCACTGAGGATGAGTTGGTCTTGTTGTTTCTATGTTAGACACACTTGAGAAGGACCAGAACTAAAGCGGGCAAAGGCGACAGAAGGGTCACTGGACAGGTTATGCGAAGATGGGCATGTATACGAGCCATGGACAAACAAGAAAACCCCTTGGCCACTCAGTTATGGCTTCATCTGCATACGGTAAAATAAATAATTGTTGTTGGTGAGTTTTAGGTTGATGACCTGCTGTGTGTTGGAGAGGGGAACATAGTTGCGTTGATGTTGGGAGAGGATGCGCTGACATTGGTGTTGGGAGAAGAAGAATTGACATTGATGCTAGTTGCAACAAAAACTAAAGGATCCATATTTGTTAAGAAGACAGAAGATGAGTAGAACACTGAATTGTAGAACACTTAATCGTTTATCTAGCAAAAAAATTAATCCAGTATAGGGGAAGATGTTAATCGTGTAGAGCACTTAATCGTTGCAAAGAAGAAGCAGTAGGGAAGGGAAAAACAGACTTCAACATGTCTGCAGCAGAAGGAGATAATGTTTGCTTCAGCAGAGAATTAATCCAGTAGAATTAATAATGAAGGAGGAAAATTGAAATCCTGCTGCTGTTTGGAGTGAAGGAGGGGAAGTCATAAATCTGTTTAGATAAATCAGCTCTGATACTAAGTTGAAACAGAGTTTGTGATAATTAAGAGGCTAACATATCAGGTAGCCACCTCTACTATTTATATGATTAGGGCAATACACATGTATTATAATGTAGCATACTACACATGATAAATCAATACATCAAAGAACACAATATTTCCTATTCTACAACATATTCCACAATAATGGGAATACCTACAAAGATGAGCCAATAAAAAAGAAAAGAAAAGGAAGACCTGAACAAATATTAGTAAAACTGAAGCCCTACAACAACTCCATATCTCATCAAACAATAATGGAACACCCAAAAATAAAAAGAAAAATATATACATTATGAAGGAGATAACCTAAGAAAAAAAAACTAAAACTAATCAATTTAAGAATGTAAAAAGGAAGTGAAAAAAGTTGAATACACAAGTCTAGTTGTATGGTATTATAGAATGTATACTATATAGGAAATATTATAGGCACTACTCTAGTGTTGTATTCTCTACCGTAACTATTTTATATTGCCCTACACATATAAATAGAAAAGGATTGGCTAAACCAAAGGTTAAGCCTCCTAATTATTCTCAACTTGGTATCAGAGTTTTCTGCCATTAAAACTCTTCTCTCCCTCTTCCTCTTTAAATCATCATCATCATCATCATCATCATCATCATCATCATCATTATTATTATTATTATTATTATTTATAATTTATAATTTATATAGTTCACCTCCCTGTGGTTCGACCCCGGTCTTGCCGGGTTATTTATTACTTCGACACTCCTGCACTTGGGAGAGACATCAATCTTTTGGTCATGTCACAAATAATTGGCAGAAGAATAGGTGCAACACAAAGGCTGGACAATGGTCTGGACAGAAGAATATCCGCTGCCAACTATGCTCAAATTTCGGTCATACAGCTCTTCATTGTCCCTAGTTTTGTGGCAGTACCCAGCAACCCTCTGCTCACTATGCTATTGGGAATGTTTCTGCTACGACTTGGTTCCCTGACACCAGCATAAATCAACATGTCACACTTGATCTTGCAACTTTGACCGATTCTGTAACCTATCTTAGTAATGATCATTTGCATTTTGGTGACAGTAAGGGACTTGACATATCACATGTTGGACATACCATGTTACATTCCTCAAAACACATTTATACATTATTTAATGTTATTCATGTGCCCTATATTACCAAACCGTTGTTATCTGTTCAAAAATTCTATCGTGATAATCATGTTTATTTTAAATTTCACACTTCTGTGTTTTATGTCAAGGATCTCATCACTAAGGAAGTTCTCCTTTCCGGTTAGAGTAATGATGGTCTTTATGTCCTCTCTGAGTCTTCTTCCACGTCCATTCCTCAAGCGTTTTGGTCTCCTTACATCTCCACAATTTTCGATCTGTGGCATCGTTGTTTGAGTCATCCAACCCCTTGCATTTTAAATTTGTTAGTTTCCGACAATAAAATAGTATGTACTTCTAAACGTTCTCTTGCTTAGTGTCAAGCTTGTCCAGTAGGCAAGTCGTCGCGTCTGTCGTTGCGATCTACGGGTCACAAAACTATTGCCCCACTTGATTTAATATTTAGTGATATTTGGGGCCCTGCCCCTATGTTTTCTTATGATGGCTTTCGTTACTTTGTTATATTTTTTGATGCGCATACCAAACATATATGATATTATTTGCTTGTTGCCAAATCTGATGTATTTTCTATCTTTCATTGTTTTCAAACACTTGTTCAACGTCAATTTTCTCTTAAGATTAAATATGTTCAAACTGATTGAGGTGGTGAATATCATAAGTTAAATAAATTCTTTCAGACCATTGGTATTCATTACCGGTTAATCTATCTTCATATTTATGAATAAAATGGCACCGTTAAGCGTCGTCATCGGCATGATGTTTGGGGTCCTGCCACTATGTTTTCTTATGATGGCTTCCATTACTTTGTTATATTTATTGATGCGCATACCAAACATATATGATATTATTCGCTTGTTGCCAAATCTGATGTATTTTCCATCTTTCATCGTTTTCAAACACTTGTTCAGCGTCAATTTTCACTTAAGATTAAATATGTTCAAACTGATTGAGGTGGTGAATATCGTAAGTTAAATCAATTCTTTCAGACTATTGGTATTCATCACAGGTTAATCTGTCCTCATACTTATGAACAAAATGACATCGTTAAGCGTCGTCATTAGCATATTGTTGAAATTGGCTACACTTTTTTAGGCCAATGTAGTGCACCATTACGATTTTGGAATTATGCTTTTGAATCATCAGTATATCTTATTAATCACATGCTTACTCTTGTTCTCTAAAATAAATTTCCATTTGAGTGTTTGTTTCGTCGTACTCTTGATTATAATTTTCTACGTACTTTTGGGTGTCTATGTTTCCTCCTTTTGCATCTATATCATGCTCACAAATTAGATTTTCATTCTTCTCCATATGTGTTCTTAGGGTATAGCTCATCTCAACTTGGTTATCGTTGTCTTGATTTAACATTTCAATGTATTTATGTATCTCGTCATATTCGTTTTCATGAAGATGTCTTTCCTTTTATGAATTCTGAACAGATAACATATACACCAGTACCCTCCACACAACCTACACATCTCCCACCTTTAAATCCTCCCTAAATCTTTTAGCCTACTACTTCACAACCTTGCCAAACTAACACCCCTGTTCTGCTATTTGTCGCACCCCAACAGACCCCCCTAGCTCACAGATTCTGCAACCACTTCATCACTGCCCAACCCTGCCATACTGTCACCATCTACTTATTTTTCCAATGATCATTATGCAAGAATAGGTTCTCCATCGACAAATGTTCATGTTTTCAGGCCTGCTGCTGCAGAACAGACCAGTTCTGCAACACATTTACTAGTGTTTATTGTGCCGACCAGTCCCTCCGCAGACTCTCCAGCCGGCTTGCAACTCTGTGTAGATCTCTCCTCGTATCCTCTCCAGAAACTTCCAGGTACAAGCTCTTCTCCTTCACGACCAGCTAGTTGTCAACATCACATGGTCCTCTGTCCTAGGTAACAAAAAACAACACTGTCCACAACAACTACTACCGCTACTGTTGCTTCCATTAGTCGGGTAGTATCTCCTCTTACTTATGAACCATTTTTTTTTTAATGATGCTAACAGGTATAAGGTGTGGCATAGTGAAATGCGCTAGGAAATTCAGCCTTACACGCTAACAAAACTTGGACCTTAGTGTCTTTTCACCTTTCAATGAAAGTTGTTGGTAGTCGGTGGGTACACATGATTAAACGTATAGTTGATGACAACATTGAGAGGTATAAGGCACGCCTAGTTGCTAGAGGTTTCACTCAATAAAAAGGTATTGATTACTCTGAAACTCTTAATCCTATTATCAAACAAGTGACCGTCAACTTAGTCTTCTTCATTGCGGTTTCACATGATTGGAAAATTCATCAGCTTGATATCCATAATGCTTTTCTCAATGACGTCCTTGCCGAAGAGGTTTACATGAAACAACCTCTAGGTTTTGTTGATTTTGCTCTCCCCTCTCATGTGTGTAGATTGTATAAGTCTCTATTTGGTTTAAAACATGCTCCGCGGGCTTAGTACACTCGTCTAAATGACTTTCTGCTATCTATTGGTTTTCGCACCTCCAAGGTGGATACCTCATTATTTATCTTCTATGTTGGTATTTATAATTGTTATCTTCTGGTATATGTTGATGATATATTTGCTTTTGGGTAACAACTCTCTTCTGCTTCAACGCTTTATACAATTGCTGAGCTCATAATTTAAGCTTCGCGATTTGGGTACTGTTCATTATTTTTTAGGTATTGAGGTTCAGTCTACTAGTATAGGTCTTATGCTACGACAACATAAATATACACTTGACATCCTCACTCGAGCTGGTATGATATCTTACAAACCTGTTGATACTCCTATCTCTGCATCCAAAGCCATCATACTGCCAGATCCTTTGTTTTATAATGCTACATGCTTTCGTCAAATTGTGGGTGCTCTTCAATATCTCGCTTTTATGAGACTAGATATTTGCTTTGTTTTTAATAGAGTCTATCAGTTTATGCATGCTTCTATATATTCTCATTGGGCTGCTATTAAACGCATTTTGTGTTCTCTTAAGGGTTCTTCAACACATGACTTGCATATTACTCGTAGTCTTTCCTTTGCATTACATGATTTTACAAATACAGATTAGGCAAGTAGTATCTACAAGTAGTTATCTTGTGCTCTTTGGTCAAACATCGATTTTGTGGAAATCAGGTAAACAACGTACAGTTGCTCGCTCCTCTATTGAAGCTGAGTACAAAGCCTTAGTAGATAGTACTGTTGAGGTTATCTGGCTTCAGTATTTATTAACATATTTTCAGATTCTATCTATTTCTGCTCCTATCATTTGGTGTGATAACCTTGGTGCCACTTTTTTATCTATGAATCCTGTTTTTTCATGCTCACACAAAACATATTGAGGTTGATTATCATTTTGTTTGCGATAGAATTGCGAAGAAGGAGATTCAGATTTGTTTTATCTTCTCTCATGATCAACTTACAAATGTTTTTATTAAGCCACTTTCTACTGCTTCGTTTACTGCTTTTCGTTTAAAGCTTCAGGTCGATCCTCCACTCTCAGCTTGAGGGGGTATATTATAGAATGTATACTATATAAAAAATATTATAGGTACTATTCTAGTATTATATTCTTTACCGTAACTATTTTATATTGCCCCACACATACGCCTAATTATTCTCATAATGCATTAGCAACTAAACCAAAACCAACTCTAATTAGTACCACTAATATTGAAGCTGAATTCCTGTGTTGCTCCACAATCTGGAAGAAATATAGAAAACTATAAAAAAATCAAAGAGAAAAATTAAAAATAACTTACACAATCAAGGCAGATTACAACAAAAAAATTCCCAATAATCAATTGGTAGTGTGAAAGGGAGGTAAAAAAACAACAAATATACAAAGCAAATTCTATGACAATATAGTTGGATCACTAAAAACTCAGCCTCTAGTACAACAAGTAACGAAGAAGAGAAGCATACAATGACAAGGGTTGAATTGAAAAACATGATTTCAGGTTAAGAAATTCAAAAAAGAGAAGGGGAGAAGCCACGTCCATGCAGAAAAAAGGAGACAAAAAAATGAGTTCTTGTTCATCTATTATTGCAATCCACTGTATTTTATTAGGGCATCTCCAACGATAACGCTAAATGAAAAGCCAAATTGAAAAAATGCAGTTTTTTTGGCTTTTTATCTCTATTCAACTCACTCCAACGGGGAAAATGGCAAAATGCCATTTCTCCTACAAAGAAGCCATTCCTACATGTATTGAAAAAAGCCAAAACCCGGCTGACAGCAAAAACCAGCCGACTTTTCTTCATCTTCCAGTACATGTAGCCGTTGCTCCAACGACTCTTTCAATTATCTCCACAAAAACGAAACAAGAACAGGAAGAGAGAATAGTAAGAAGCCTTCAATTCTTAAAGCCAAAACCCTAGCTTCTCAATTAATTGAAAACTCCATAATTTTCTCTGTGGCTTCGATTCAACTTGGAGGTGTTCCTCAATTACATATTCAACTTTTGATTTTCTGATATTTTTATTTTCTAGGGTTTTGACTATGGTTTCTTACAGTTTCCATGGTTAGTTATTGGCTGATTGATGTTTGGATACAGTTTTCGTGCTATATTCTAAAACTATAAAACTTGTAGGATACATGTTAATGCACTGGCAATATTTTGGAATTTTATTTATTTCAATTCCAGTTTGATCTCTTAGACGGTAAGGTGGAAAATCTTTGAAGCCTTCTTGAAAAGCAGTGGATCATATATTGAAACATTATCCTATCCTAGAGTAAGATGCTCTTCTCTTCTGCCACTGACACTTCTTTGATGTAATTGGAATTAGTTTTTGCTTGCTTGCTTGCTTTCATTTTAGCTCTTGGGTGTGTGATTGCATTTGATTCGTTATTAAAGTTGTGAAGTGGAACTTGAGAGGGAGACAACTCTCAACTCTATGCATAATTGCCTTTGAATAATCTTGGCTTAGAGTTCATCACTTCATGTTGCCTCCGAAAATGCTTGTATTAAGTTTGATGAAGTGAACTTAAAGCCATCTTACAAGATTCTCTGGGCAGTATCAGGTTTTCCTTATAATTTGATTTATAGCCCTTGAAAATGCTATTTGATTCCTTTTTTATTTATTTAATCTGACTCATTTGTTTCCCTTTAGGTGAAACAAGGAAGTGACTTTTCATCTCAAACTAGAAGCATGGCTCCATAACCTTTCTCCATTTAACAAACTTCTCTCTTTAATTTTGGTTCATAGTCGGATCTTCATAACCTTTCATGTTACCAGATTAACATAGGCTTATTACAACTGATAATTGAAAAGAAAGAAATGAACTTTTATTTTATTTTCGATGACACCTAAACCTTATGGCACTGGTTTTTAATAAGAAGTATGGCAAGGTTTATTTTATTTTTATGATGGTTATGGTCTTCCAGAATAGTTGTATAGAAAAGATTATTTTTAAGAATTGAAAGTTTTATTAATTTTATATTTTATAAACTAAAGAATATTAGTACAAGTAGAATTATATGTTTATATATAAAGTGTAACAATAAAAACCTCTAATATAAAGATATTGTGATAATGCATCTACTTAAAAGATGATTTGTCAAGTAACATTTATATTGGTATGCATATGAAAAATTCTATGTTCCTCGTGAAATCATGTTGGAAAAGATGGTTGGCTCAACTTCCGGTTCTACTAACATGGGTTTACAAATGATAATAGTAATCCATTTAAGAGTATCTATGATGATAAATACAATGAGAATGAATCATAGTTATTCAAATGAAGGTTCATATAACATTCCTTTTAGATGAAGAACTAAATATAGATGCAGTTAGGTTTTTAAAACTTTTAAAAGATTTTGATGAACCATTATTGGATAAGTGCACAACTCACAGTAAATTATCAACCATAACATGAATGTTTACCATCGAGTCAGATTATAGTTTGTGTGGGGCAGGTTATGATAACGTCATTAAATAGGCTAAAAGCATGTTACCTGAAGAGAATAGGTTGAAAAACAACTTTTATGTTGCAAAATTCATGATGAAACTTTTTGGCCTATGATACCAAAAAATAATGTGTCCAAACTTTTGCATATTATCCTACAATAAATATATAAATTTTACCGAGTGCAAAACTTGTTGCATGCTTGGTATAACCCTAACAATGGTATAGAAAAGACACTTGTCGCATACAAAAAAAGTTGGTTACTTCCCAATCACTTATAGGCTGTAAATGTTATTTATATATCCAAAGACTGTCGAGCACATGACATAGCATCATTCATATGATTCGGTGGATGGAGTCATGATGCACCATTTTGATTATGAAGCTTGGAAGTAATTTAATAGAGTGTATACTTAGTTTTTAATGGAACTATAGAATATATGTCTTAGCTTGTGTATAAATAGATTTAATTCATTTGGACCACTTGGTGCACCCTATTCCTATTGGTCGGTCATATTAATAGTTTCCAACTTGCCCCTAAAGATGTGTGTGAAGCTAGAATTCATATTCTTGTTTGTGGTCATATCTGGTCCTTATAGTCAATGTAGAAATATAGATATATATCTTCAACCATTGATTAATGAATTGAATCAAGTATGATGAGTTGAGGTTGTGACATAGGATGTCTCAAGAAAACATAATTTTCAGATGAAGATAGCATTGAAGTAGATTATAAATGATTTTCTTAAGTATGAGATTGTTTCGGGTTGGAGCACATATGAAAAATTATTTGATTCATACTATATGAAAAATAATAAGGCATTAACCTTAATGAATAGTGGCAAAGCTTTTTTATTTAATTTCCACTAGAGATTATTTCCAAGTTGTCATCGATATAAAAACAACATAAAGGACTTCTTGAAAGGTAAAATAAAAATGGATGTTTCATAGTATGAGGCATTGTATTTAGTTTTTATTTTGGCAAATAGAATTTTTTTTAGTTTTGATGTGATCCACAATTGGATAAAGCGAAGTATATTTGAAATCTTTCTTATTAAAAGATTAATGTTATTTGCTTTAATTCGAATGTCATGCATATCAAGAAGAATGTTATTGACAATATTTTTAACACGGTTATGGATATGGAAGGGGAAACAAAGGATAATATTAAAGCTAGAATGGATTTAGTTTTGTATTGTGACCATTGTAATATGGATTTTTCAGTGATAGGTTATGGATCGCAATGCCTAAAGCCATCTTCATTTTAGACAAAGATTCACAACTTCTTGTCTATGAATGGCTTAAGAGTTTATGATTTCTTGATGGATATGCTTTGAACATAGCTAGATCAGTGAATATGAAGAAATACCAATTTTATAGATTGAAAAATCATGACTGCTATTTGTTTATACAAACATTAATTCAAATTGCTCATAGGGATTTGTTGTCAAAAAAGGGATATAATATGAACTAACTGAGGTAGTCACTATTTTAGAGATATTTATTCGAATAAATTGTATATCCACCATATGGAACAGCTTGAAATGAACATCAATGTGATGTTATTCAATTGTGATGAATCGAGAGCTTTTGAATAAAAAATATTAGGTTATACATAGTTTTAAGACATGAGGGAGTGAGTGAGGAAACAAATTTTTATCACTTAAATTTTACAGATTTAAAGAGGTTGAACAATACCAAGATGACACTTCCAATTAAAAATCTAGCTTTTCAAATTCAAGCCTTAACGCAATAGATAGAATGATGAATAAGTTAATAGGTAATTCAAAGGATATGGTGGAAAGAAGAGAGAAATGTGATGTTAAAATTGATGGTTTTCAAAATAAAGCTCATCAGGGTGGAAAAAATGTTAAGAGATATAAAAGATGTGTTAGTCGCATTATTGATGATGATTTTACTGAGATGAGTGATGAGAATTATGATAGTGTGCCTTTAGGCCATGAAGATTTGTTTGGGTAGCCTAGAAGCTATAGGTATGAGGAAGTTAGGAGAGATGGGTACTTTGTCCAAGGAGATTATATGGGTAATTTTAGGTAATATGACGAGGCGGATACTAGGTTGGGTAGCATTAAGATGAAAATTCCTTCATTTCAAGGGAAAAATAATCTTAGGGTGTATTTGAAGTGAGAGAAGAAGATGGAGCTCATGTTTGATTCTCATAAGTATTCGGAGGGTAAGAAGGTTAAGCTTTTCATAATTGAGTTCATGGACTATTGTGTGGTGGGATTAGCTTGTGATGAGTCAAAGAAGGAATTCTGAGAGACCTGTTGAGACTTGGGGGAGATGAAGGTTATTATAAGGAGATGATTTATCCCTAGTCATTATTATAGGGAATTGTACCAAAAGTTATAGTGTTTAAGCTAAGAAACAAAAAGTGTTGATGAGTACCATAAAGAGAATAAGATCACAATGGTTTGAGCTAATGTGGTGGAAGATAGAGAGGCCACTATGATGGGTTCTTGAATGGGTTGAATCACAAGTTCATGAATATTTTAGAGTTGCAACATTGTATGAAATTGGAAAACATAGTGCATATGACAACAAAAGTAGAGAGACAACTTAAACGTATGGGTAGGTCATGACCAAGCCAACTGTTGGGTTCTTTGTCACCTTGAAAGGCTAATATGGAGGCTGCTTAATCTCAACTGAATGTAGGGGAGAGATTCTAGACTCTAAAAAAAAGAAGGACATCTCCACCAATAATAGAGGTGAAGTTAAAAAGGACATCTCCACTAATAATAGAGGTAAAGTTAAAACTCTTACATCTCATAATAATGATATAAAATGTTTTTGTTATTTGGGAGTTGATCATGTTTCTTTGTAGTGTCCAAACAATCGAATTATTGTTATGAAGGCTTATGATGAGGTTGTGACTGATGGGGATGTTAGTGATGAGTAGGATATCGATGCCTCTACTTAAAAATGTTAATGATGATTGCGTAAGTATGTGGTTGGGGGGTTGTTGTGAAACGAGCATTGAATTTGCAAGTTAGGGTGGGAGATTTAGAGGAGCAACGAGAGAATATCTTTTCTATGAGGTGTCATGTTTAGAATAAGGGTTTTGATGGTGATACTTTATTTTAGGTTGATGGTAGTTTGTTGCCTTTAGAGGGTATTCTTCATGAAAGATTTGAGGATAAATCATCTTGAAGAGATAAGGAATGATATGAACCAAAAAAGGTTGAATAACGAAATTCAAATTATAGCATAGTTGTGTTTACTATTCAGTTTTACATTATTAAGTATAACTTTAAAATCTACCAATTGATCGAGTTAAAATTTTACTATGAGTTTCTAGACATATTGTTCTATGTAAACTCAGGTTAATCGAAGTTTAGAAAGGTCTTACGATACAAGTCAGCAAATGCAATATGAATTTTTTTAATTGTTGTCTTTTGACTTGTGGACTTCTTATTTGAAGAGGATTTTCTTATTCATAATGCAAGGATATTCAGCAGCTTATTTTTTGGACTTTCCTAGTTGTACAAGGATCTTTAATGGGCAATAAAATAGTTTTCAAGTGTGGTAAGTATTTCTTAATGTTTCAAAATTCTTTTCCTTAATAATTTCTTATTTATCCTAGCTACACAAGAAAATGAGGGCTGAAGTATTTAATGGTAGATTATTTTTGGATTGAAGTATTTCTTCGTATTAATATGAATTATTTTAACATTTCATTTGTTGTTTATTTTATTATTTGGATATTTACATTTAGTTTAGGGCTTGTGTTTTAGTTTGAGTTTGTTTTCGCTCAAAATCAATATTTTAATTAAGCTCGTGTTAGCTAATTATTAGCTTGGGCTTATTAGCTTGTAACCCAATAAGGGTCCATTAGGGTTATTTAAGAGGACTATATATTGTTTTCTTTGCTGCAAAATTCAGCAACCATGATATTCTGAATAAAATTGTGTTTTGTGTGATGCAACATTTTTTTCTTTGTTAGGACAAATATCAGCAATTGGCTTATTAAAGTATAACTGACCTTGTGGTGTCTTCACATACTTCAGGTTCTTGTTTCATTTTAAACAACGAGTCCAAATTCTTTTTCAATACCTTTAATTCCTAAGCACAAGGTTATCTCTAAGTAAAGGTTATATATATATATATATATATATATATATATATATATATATATGGGATATCTCAATTGTAATTGAATATATGCGACTATCATAAAAAATATATGCATGACCATTATCATAACTCAATTTTTTACCCCTCAAGATTTTTAATATTAATATATACATGTTTTTATTCAGAAATCTAAAAACCAAATCAAAAATATAAAATCCAAAAATATTTTCGGAACACGAGGAGATAGACCTTCAAATTGCAACAAACCAAAATGCTAGAAAAATAGCTATTTTGAGATATTTTGACAAAATGATATGAAGAAAGAAAGAAAATTCAAAGAATTAATGAAGTTTAAGGACTTAATGAAACCTCTAATGGGTTTTATAGATTCAATTAAAGACTCAATTGAAACTAATTTTGATCAATTTATAAATATTGAAAGATTAGGGACACAATTGAAACTTTGAAAAGCCAAACTGGTGCAATTAGTGATTTAATTGCAATAAATTTAAAGTTTAAAGTCCTAATGAGGGGCAAATTAAAAAAAATCAACACCAAGGATTTTTGTATAAAAAGCGTGCAACATTGGGGGCTATACCGAACTTAATTTAAGAGAATAAAAGTTTAATACTTAATTGGGGATTAAATTGAACAAATTGAAGACCAAAAGCTACTTTGTCAAAGGCGTCAAACTTGATAGATCTCAATTGATTTTTGGCAGAGGCTTAATTGCATAAAATTAATGAGTTTTGTCTCAATTAAGGACATTTGAGCTTAAATTGAAACAATATATAGCAAATTGAAATTTATCAAAATCCTAATTAGAAAACCCTAAATTTTAAGATTTAACTAGATGACATGTCACTCGTTTTTAATTAAGAGATTGAGCGACACATCATCTATCTCTGTTTTATTATCTTTCTCAACCAAGAAAGCTAGTCAAGATGTCACATTTAGGCAAATGAATGTGGCATCTTCGACCACCTCAAGGACTCCAAACACCACCATTCAATAGAGGAGGTTCCCTTCTACAAAGTTGTGTCATCTTTATTCGGTGTTTGTGCCCTACCTGCCATGTGGAAGCCTTCAACTTCTTTACCCAAGGTAGTGATGTAACCATATTATTTGATAGTTTTATCTATATTTACCTAGTATTTTGCATATGTTTTCTATACAAAATGCCTTGATATTCTTCGTTTTATGTTTTGAAGGCACTTTTGGATGTAAGATTAAAAAAAGAAGTAAATTGGAGATGATTGGCAAATTTGACCTCTGGTTGATGTTTTGTGCATAGCTTGAGCTCTAGAAGTTGAAATGAAGTGTTTTCAGTGGCATTAGAAAGATAACATCCATAACTTCATATAAATATATGGAAATAAAAACAAAAAAGAAAGAGCATGGAAATTGTAGCCTTCAAAGTCAAATCTTGCATTCTGCCAGTGTTGACCTTCGGTCATTCCGACTTGAATATCTTGAGCTACGGATGTTCATTTGATGCAAACTCAATTGTTTTGGATTCCTGACTCGAAGACCTATCCGTATACCAAATCTTAGTGGAAAACGAGCTCTTACAAGAGAGATATGATTTTTCTAAGATGACATATGAATTCTGCGGCAGACAGGTTTTGTGAAGAAATAAGTCCAAATTACATCCCAAAGCATCCAAACCCACATCCAAGTCTTTATTTAAGCAATTTAGATCCTCTAAGTCAAAATTCAAAGCTTGAAGATTTTATGCAAAGCTATTTCTTTTTTTTTTTAGGAAAATAGTTATTAAACTACTTAAATGTAAATTGTCTACTTAGAAAATGATTATTTTTGTAGAAAATAGATTAGGGTTTCCTATGATATAAAAAGAAAGAGAGAAAGGAAAGGGGGACAATCAGCCAAGAGAGAAAAAATGCCCGAAATCATGCATTTTTCTTTCTTTTTAATTAGTTATTCAATAGACATGTAAGGCTAAACTCTTTTTCTTGGTTGCAAGGACACAGAAACCTTCGGATTTCAAGAACTGTGAGATCTATTTTATCTTTTCTTTTCAATTTATATATGAATGAATATGTTTGTTCTCCTATGCTTATTTCTTATGATTGTTTATTTTAATTGCTAGAGTGAACTCTAAGTTATTATTGTGAACAATCTATTTCTAAGTTTGCTATTAAAACTGGAGTTGTTGTATATAAACTTGTGAAGCAACTAAGATTAATAATTGTGGTGGATCCAGATTAGTAATCTTAGGGATAACATTCAATCAATCAAATCAAACATAAACTGCGGATAATTATGTTATCTAGATTAATCATCTCATCTAGTTCTTAAGGCTTCCGTTGAATTAAATTATTAGTGCAGACATTGTAGTTGTTTGATGGTTAAGATTAGTTATATAGCGGATCTGTTAACTAATCAATATAAGAAAAGATAAATATTTAGAGTATAAATTGACGTTTCGTTTCCATGATCAGTTCTGATTTCTATAGGTGGATGTTTACTTGTGACCAAGGTTTTTTTTCTTGATAAATTTTTGTTTTCTTTGATTTAGCATTGATTGTTTCTTTCTGTTTACTTTAGCCATAAATAACTTCACAATTCCCCCCCATTGCACATTGTATAGTATAAAGATCTAAACTAAAACTTCCTCATTGAATCGATCCCTTACTTGCTCTATACTATCTTGTTTATTTAAGTTAGGGTAATTAATTTGTGCGACTGCCACATCGCAACAGGCAGTCTTTTCTAATTCAACCATATTTGACAATCTTACACCTAACTTTGGATTGATAGTGGGAAAGCTACAAGCCACCAAATCAATTACAGTTTAATCTTAATTAAATAATAACACCCCCTCTACAGGACTTATAGCTTGGTTGACTTCAATAACCTCCCATTTTCCATGATTAATTCATGGAAAGTACACTCCTAGTCATCCATTTTCGACCAAGTTCCAGTTATAAAGTTCCCAATTTTTTCTAGAAGCTCTAAGAGTTTGTTAGACATCTAGTGAGAAGGAAAACAGAAGAATAAGAGAGAAGAATTGTGTCCTAACATATCATATGCAAAAGAAAAAAGGGAAAAAATCCCTATGATATAGTTTTGAAAAACCACATTAAAACCCACAAATGCTTTCACAACCATCAACCTTTTGAGATTATAAAAGAAAAAAGAAAACACATAAAAAAAACAAAAATCACTAAAAAAAGGAGGAAAATAACTTAGAGGATAAAATCACCAAAATTCTCTTAATAGAAAGGCTATGAAAGATTTATAAGAAGTTAAAAGAAAGAGGTAGAAGGCAAAGCTCTTGAGTCCATAAATGGAAGAAGCAATACTAGAGGACCAGAAGCTTAAAGAAGGAGCAAGAAATTACAAGCAAAAGAAACAACATTGTTAAGGTATTCCTCAAACTTTTATGAAGAGGTGGAGCTCAATGAGCATACCCATTTCCCTTCCATTTTCTTATTAGATGTTTATATTAGATGTTCATTATGCATTCCCCTTTCAGCTATTTGTTAGTTTCGAAGCATTTGGTGCTTTATTTGATCTTTTTCAAATGATTAGTTATGACGTGATTTTGTGTGTGTTTGTTTTATTTGAAGCTTGTTTGAATTACTAGATTTGTTCATTAAAGTGTTAAATGTTAGTATAAAATGAAGTTTTACAGGTTTGGATGTTAGGATAATCTTTTTTTTTTCCGAAGTTATGAAAATATGTTTAAGTATTGAAGTTATTGTGGTTTAGGTTGTTTTAAGTTAGCCTGTTGGGTTTGCTGAAGTTGTAGGAATATTGTTTAAGCTTCAAGACAATGATTTTATTCAATAGAACAATGTTTTTGCTTAAGAAAATGTTATTTTTGCTTTCTATTTATAGCTAGCTTTGCTTACTATTTCGCTTTCAATTCTATTTTTTTTTTTTTGTGGTTTTGATAGTTCAAGCAAGTTGTTTTGAGCATGTGTAGGCTTTGGTTGCTAAGTTTATGCTGTTTTCTAGGCTCTTTACACTTTTTTTCTAGGTTTTGCTGTTGCTCGGCATTTATGGGTTTGACAAGCTTTTTTGGGTTGATGTTCTTGCTATAAACTTTTTTTAGGTCATAGATTTCAGTATCATTTTTGGTCGATTGATGGTTCTTACATGTGCAAACATGTTAATTTGTTAATCTATATTGTATGGTTTTAATGGATTAAAAAATCAATTTAATGAGTTGATTTTTGTTTCCTTCGTTTATTTTTTGAATAAAATCAAATAATTATTGATTTTATTTGATTATTGTGATAATCCAGCCCCAAAATCTTTCTTGAATGTTGATTTCACATATGTTTATGCCTTCAATTAGATGTAATCACTTTGTTTTCAAAATGACATTTCTAGGTTTTATCTTCGTTAGTTCTTTGTCAGATTCAAACCAAAAATCTCGTTTGATCTTCTAATTTTCGTTTAAGTTGTTGGACATTGTTTCTTGGTTTTGGCATTTGGGCTAGGAATATCAGCCAACATATGGCTAGGTTGAGTCCATACTTTTTAAGGCCATGTTTGGCATGTTTATTTTTTATCAAAGGAAAAACAATGCATTTTTTTGTTCTTAAGATGTGTTTTCCAAACACAACCTTAAAATATTGTTTTAGTCTCTAATTTTTTTATTAAGGACATGTTTGGAAACCATTCCCTACTGATTTTTCCAGCATTGTTTATTTTCTCATTATTATGTTTTTTTCATACAAACCCCAAAAAATTTCAAAAATTATAACAAATTTCAATGACCATTTAAAAATTATTTGTGGATACCTCACATATTTTTCCAATCATTTCACTTAATATTGGAGCAATAGACTTATATTGTAAGATACTGACCAAGTATTAAACATTTCTGCTTTTCTTCAAAATTTCTAAAAAATAAAATAAACAAAATAAATAAATAATTTTTGAAAAAAAACAAAATAAAAATACTTTTTATTTGTTTGCATATGGTCAAATTCTAAATTTTTTATGCCTATCTTATAAAAAAATAAAAATTTCATTCTTATCATATTTTGAAAAATACAAAAAAAAATCATTTAATGAGTATCACAACTAGTTTGTGATTATCTATTAGAATTTGGTCAAAGTTTCAAAAACACCATAAAAATCAATTTCTTTAATTAATATTTGGGGTATGAATTTTACAATGTAATGCATATTCTCTGTATTAAACTAAATGAATTAACAAGAATACACCTTTATTTTATTTTATTTTGTGAGCTTTAGAATGATTAGGTTTTAGCCTGATAAAAAAGAACATTCTTACTGAAAAGAACGTTTTTTAAACTATAGAGAGACCAACGAATAGAAACATGACTCGGAAAAATAAATAATACAGCTTACCTTAAGTAAGGTGTACTAGAGGTGATATGTCCTTCATATACACAATCAGTTCCCTTATCTAGACTCTAAGACCAATTAGGGTTTCTAGTAACCAAAATACTAAGTGGAGACTTCATCCCTTTTTTATTGATAAGCAATAAGAATTCCTTATTCTTTTTACCCATCACCACAAAAATCATAATCTAGAAAGATGGTCGATGTAATGTCGTACATAAGCGACAACCATCCTAAAACAAAATTTAATTGAGAATTAAAATCAAGTGTTGATATTTGATTAAGTGAGAATTAAAGTGCTCGTAGATGGGATGAAAAATTACAACACAAAGAGACTTTCATCTTCCAAATTTATGTGGCTTCCGCAATCAATAAGCTAAATTAACAAAAATAAAGGATATGCGAAAACCATTGTTCACCCATGCTCCTTGCAATGTGGATTATCATAGTAATCTATAGTTTCTTACTCTTTTATTTATTTTTGTTTTGTTAATTTTTGTAATCATTTTTTTTCAACAACTAAAAGGTGTGGAAAAACTTTTGTTCACCTGCACTCATTGCACTGTAGATTACAATAGTAGTCCACATTGTCTTGCTTTTTTTATTATTTTTGTTATCATTTTTTTCAATTTTTTAATTCATTTCATCTTTCAATATTAAGGTGATTGAGAATTGAGTTTTGTAATTTTTTTTTTTGTAGAGTTAACATAGCTTGCGGGTTTGCTGGGGTAACCTAGGTTGTCCCAGTTTTTTGAGTTTGGTGGGGGTTTTTTTTTAATTGAATTGACTTTGTTATCGTCTATTTTTTTTTTCTTATATAGTTAAAAAAATAGTTTTAGAAAAAAAATCATGTTATTAAACTTTATAAAGTTTTTGGACCTATTCACTGGTTTAGCTAGTTGACTTGATCTGTATGTCTGTCAAGTTTAACCTTTTTTAATTAATTTTGTTCTTGATTTCATCCATAGATATTTGGTTAACTGGGAATTCAATTTCATAATTATTTTTGTTTCGCTTTCTATAAGGTTATCATGATCTAAAAAAATATCTCGGTATTCGATTTTGCAATCATCTACTTTTGTTCTCATATAATTAAAAAAAAAGTATTTAAAAAATTATAATTCTAGTTCATGGGTTTGACATGCTAGTTCGGATTATCCAATTCACAGGTTGGATGTAACCACCGACTAAATATGTTTTTGGTCATTTAATTTTTTTTAATTGATTTGTTTTCAACTGTGGCCTTCAATATTGGATTGGTTGAGAAATAGACTACATGATTTATTTTTGTTTGTTTTCTATAGGGTTATCATAGTCTCAAATAAATGACTATTTTAGGGCTGATGCTCAGTTTTGCAAGCATTTATTTTTGTCATATAATTAAATAAAAAAAGTTCATGAAAAAAAGTTATTAAACTTAATAAAGTTCATGACCCAAATCGTAGGGGGACCGAGGTTAATCTAATCTACTGTTGTTTCAATATTTTAAAAAAGAAGGTGTCATTTTGAAGTTTTTTAAAAGTTAAGTCATGTTTTTAGTAGTTATCCAGGTTGTCGTTGGACCCATAAATTAATTAATTTAAGTCAAGTTATTTTCCATGTGGTTTAATTGAAACCTTGAGTCAAACAAAAAGCTGAGTCAGGAAGTTTTAATTTTGACCCACTTAGTTTTAATGATGTTATCAGAAACATTTCCACATACTTAACATTCATTTTTACATTTAAAAGTTTTTTAATCTAACCTTGACTTGACGCTGCTCGATAAACTAGTTATTACTACAGTTTAAACCATATAGATTGAAAAAATAAATAAAATGCATATTAATAGAAAGTGAAATTTTCATGAAAGGTCAACTACTGTTTGGTTATTATAACCCTAGCTTAGCTGTGCTCCAATATTGATAATGGGCTTCCTCACTTTTGCAGTTGGTGGCTTGAAATCTTTTACATCTTTGTTTCTCAACATATAAATGGTAAGAGAGATTTGACTTTAGACTAGTTATGGGTGCACATATACGGATGTTTCTTAAACCAACTGAGCTAGGCATACAGCCAAAAGGGTAGAGGAAAAAGGCTCGTAGGTTCAATATTACCGATGAGCATTCAGTAACCCTATTTATATCACCATTAAGTCAATTCCCAACCTAACTGTATAATACTTACGAAGCCGACCATGGCAGAGAAATCAGCTTCGCTTTATCATATATAGAATACTTTAAAGCCTGTCTATATATAGCAGAGAGGAATTGTCTTCCGAGGTCTCATAATAGCATATTCTAGTACTGTATACTAGTTAATTAAGTAATTAATATATAAGGTTCATTTTGGAATCACCATGAAGTTATGTTTATTTAAGGGTTATACGAGGGTTAATATGGCTACGATTCGAATCTCGAGTTCATGATTAGCAAAGTAAGAATAGTGTTATAGAATACCTTACCTGCATTAAGTCTCATAACATGCATATTATAAAAATATATATAAGATTCATGAAGCATTTTATAATCTTTCAAATATTCTTTAAAACCAATAAAATAAGTCATGTTTCAAAATACTTGTTACATTAAATAAAATCCAATCACTTAAACAAAAATCTAAACTTAAATGAAAACAATGTTATAGTGAAGCGTCTAAGATATCGATCACAAAAAATAAAAAAAGTCTTGTGGAAGCAAGCAAGACATACCAATAAACAAAATAGCAGGAACTCTCAATCAAAGGTCAACCTGCTAACAGAAGCTATGAACCTGAAATAAAATTAAAATAGAGGGGTGAGTTCAACCAACTCACTGAGGGAATAAAATTTAATATACATTTTAGCTATTTATAAGTATAAGAATTGAAACAGACACACACACACACGTACACTAAGCATAATAGCATATGGTAATGGAATACATGTTAGAGATTAGACAAAGCTATTGGCTTAGATAACAGACAAACCCTAAGGTTCTAATAACAGTGAGGATTACAGCTCCGATCACTGTGGAAGGATTAATCGACACAGGTTGATGCCTCTCTCACTAATTATTGACAAGTCTGATATCAAGACATAATAGATACTCAGATAATTATCAAAGCAAGCGAATGTCATATCAAATAAAATTTAATTCACAGAATACGAATGTGAAATCAAGAATAGATGAGTGTTCAGAAAGTACAACATATATATATATATTCAAGAATTAACCACTCATTCTATAATCAACATACATATAATATTTATATTACAAGCGTATTAAAAATTATCCTATTTACTCAGAAAACAAAGCAAAAGACAAACACATCCAGAACTAGAGACTATTGAGGATTGCTAATAGGAACGTTAGCAGAACCTGTAACGAATAGGATAATTATAACGTCACACTTGAAAACGACTTGAAAAAAATAACATAAAAGATTACAACTTTAAGCTTAGAGACCAAAATATAATTATAAAGTCGAATCAATTCAGTTGATTGATTTCGAATATACCCCAAACTGATCGAACCTAATAGACTTGATTAACCCCTACTGTTGGGTCAATTGGTTAGCCAAAAAGATCAACCGATCAACCACCACCACAAGCTAATCGGTCGACAAGTTCAAATAAAACAGTCGATCGATAGATCAAGATTTCCATAAATTATAATATGTCAGTTCTTCAAATCTATAAATCCTAAAACTATCATTATGCTCTTCAAGACCTATAATTCAAGTCATCTAAGTGGTTCATTTTAAGCCAACTAACACCTCAAAACATCAATTAAATCCCTTAAATAGTTCAAACATAAAAGCTTAATAAAAACTCTAAACTCTTCTTTAATCCTTCCACCAACAACTTCCAAATTTAAAACAATAAGGATGAAGATACTTACTTATTTCTTCAACCCCTTTTGAAACTAAAATTTAAGTTCAAACTAAAATCCTTGGTAAAGAATGAGGGGAAAGTCACGGTAGAAGGAAAGAGAGGAGAAGAGGAAAAAAAACCAATTCTTTGGCAACCCTTTCTTTAAATACCAAGGGTAGTTTAGTTGGGTTTGAGATGGACATTAAGCTTTGATTTGATGGGCCAAGAATATGAGTCTTACAAATCTCATTTGACATTCCAATATATTTTATAAAACAAATAAACATAAGTTCATTTTTTAAAGATAAATAATCAATATTGATATGCTTTTAGACCATTTATTTCAGATTTAAATTTTTAAGTTCATATCTTCTTATATTTTCCTGCAATTTCCTTAAAATATAATTGAAATTTTGATATTTATCTTTTTTATATTAAAAAAATACTTTACAACAAGTTTTATTATTCCTTTTTTAAAATCTTTATAATACTAAAACATTTTTATATTTCTTCACATTAAAATTTTATTATTGTACATTTATACTTGTTAATTTCTATAATATTATAAAAACTTTAAGACATTTCATTATACTAATGATCATTAAAATTTTAATTTTAAAAAACAAGATATATAAAAAATTATACTTTCTATTTTATTAATAATTTCATTTGAATGTAATCAATATTTACAATAATGGTAATATAAAAATATATTACAATTATAAACTTTCACAATGTAAGATAAATTTAAACATTCAAAAAAAAATTATTATGAAATGTTTTTTTATTAAAAAAAACTAGAAATAAAAAATAAAAATCAATTGATTGAGATTTTTAAATATATGAAAAAGGATAATATATGTGGCATAACTAAATATGAATTTGTTTGAAAGATAAATAAAAAAGTAAACCTATTAATCTTAAAATTAACAGAAACCTAAATTACCTAAGAAAATAATTGTTCACCAAGATCCAGAACATTATTCATTATAATAGTGTAATGATAAAATTGTTTCTGAGTCATTAAACCTTTGAACTAGTCATTAGAGGCAATATGATCTTGTCACCATAACAAAATTGTATTTTACAAATTATATGGAGCTAGATTCGTTATTTCATTTTTTTCATAGTAAAGTTACTAATTTAACCCTAGAATAAAATAATATAATACACACTACTTAGAGGCTTTTTTTTCTTTTTTTAATTTTTTTAGATTTACGTAATTACTTTTGATGCTTTTAAAGACATACCCAAGGGCTTTTTTATTTTTTGACATTGGTTTTATTGTAAATTTAAAAGCCACTTAGAGGCATTGTTGTATATTATATTAATTAAATATAATTACAAAAATATTGGTGCATGTGGGGCCGTATGGCCACCCAAACGTTATTTTATGTGGCGGTAATTGAAAGGCCTTTGCACCCTCGACATAATGAGATGGTGTGTGTCCCTAACAAGTACTTTTTTTTTTTAAGCATTTTCTCTTTCCCAACCTTGAATTTCATGTTAGCCTTTTCAAAAAATCAAACCAACCACTACAATTTATTTTCCTTCACATTTAGTCACTGTCTTCTTGATTGTTATTTTTTATATTTTGAATTACCATTGAAACTACAAATGTTTTTCAATTTCACTCCCATTTAGTTTTTAATCTTTCAGATTTGATCTTCATTCTTTTGATTATTAATTTTTATTATTTTTAATAAGCTATAAAATTACATTTGTTTTCCAATTCCCCCTCCATTTTTGTTCTTTCAAATCTAGTTCTAATTCTTTTTATTGCAATTTATTTTGTTTGGGATCATTTTTTAGGTTGTTTCTTCTTACAATTTCATCCTACATGAGTTTTGTTTCCTATCAAATTTGATTTCAATTTTTTTTTTATTGCTATATTGTTTTCTTTTGTAATTTTTCTAAGTTGATATTTTTTTCATGATTTCTTCCTTTAAAATTAAATTGGTTAGGAATTAAGTTTCTTGATTGAACATGTTCATGGATTATGAGTTTTAGATATTACATCTGGTTTAAGACTTTTGCTAGAGTTGTCATGTTTTTTTTTCTTTTTTAAATCCAATGTTTTTTTTTTACCTTTTTTTTATAGTTTTGCTTCATTATTTTATATGGTTAGCCTTTTATGAGATTAGTCTCAGGTTCATGACTAGAGTCACCAATTTAGAAGGTAAAAATGGATTGACTTTTTTTTCTTGTTTTTTTTAATCTAATTATTTCAATTTCATCATTCAACATTTAATTTATTTGAAATTGTTCTTCCTACCCTTTCCTTTCTATTGGGTTATCTCAATCATGTGCCTATGCTATCAGGGCTTGCAGATTAACTCGCGTTAACTCATATTTTTTTTATTGCTATGGGGTTAGTGTCGGGTTCATGACCAGAGTCACGGGTTTAAAGGTTAACATGGATTGATTTTTTTTTATCCTTTTAAAAATTGAATTATTTTGACTTCATTGTCGCACCCGACATCACGGCGGTCCCACAAAATAATTCTCTGAATATGGAAAAAGAATAGATTTCTGGCATCTGGTTCTTTAAAGGGAAAATGTCTTGTTTGAGGAGTCGCCACCTAGTATTATGGTCACTAGAAACCCTAACTGGTCAACAGAGATTCTATGGCTCGGGATTGGTTACGTAAAAGGGAAGATATTATCACCCCTTAAACGTTCTGCCTAAGGCAAACTGCATTGCTATTTTTTTTTGTCTTAAATTGCTAAATCTTTATTGGTTTATGCTCTGATGGTTTACTTGCAATATTCCTGACTCTGGCGCCAATGAATATTCAACTACGAATAATTCCAACTCTGGCGTTGGTAAATACTACGTAGCTATAAAATAAATTTGGATCAATATTCTTATTCCTGACTCTGGCGTTAATGAATAAACAAGTAAAATAAATTTATTTTTACACATGCACATATTTTTTATTTTTTTTAGCTAAATAAAATAAAATATAACGAATAAAAATAATATAAATTTAAACCGGTATTTTTATTCCTGACTCTGGCGTCAGTGAATAAATCAATAAATTTGCATTATTTTTATTCATCCATACACATTTTTTATTTTTATTATTATTTTTTATTTTTTTTATTTTTTTGGGCTGGGCCCGGTCAGCCCACATGGACTGGGCTAGACCCAGCCAGCCCAGCCCAATCACTGGCCCAAGCCAGTGACCCGGCTGGGCAACATAAAGCACGCGTGAATTAAATCACGCGTGCATATGTTGGTAAAGGGAGTGAATTAAAATGAAAAGTGGGGGAGTGAAGCTTACTTACCTGGTTCTGAAAAAAAATCAAGAGCAGTAGCAACGATGGTGCTGGTCACGGTGGCCTTCCTCTGTTTAGGTTCTTCCTTTTATGCTTGTTTTTTTCTTTGTTTTCTTGCTCTGTTTTATTCTGTGTTTTGCGTTTGTTTTTCCTCTGTCTCTCTCTGCCCAGCCTCTGGCTTTTTTTTTGTTCCTACTCTCCCCGGTTCTGTTATTCCTCCTCTGTTTTCTTCATTTTTTTCGTGCCAGGCCTTTTCTCTCGGTTCGCTCTTCCCTGTTTTTCTCTCTTTTTCCCCCTTTTCCTCTGGTTTTGGAAGCTAGTGTTGGGGAAGAAACAGGGGAACGATGGTCTGCTACCCTGGTGTCTCTCGGTTTTCCCCTGCTCAGGACGAAAAAGATGGCAATAAAGGCATGACGGGTTGCTCGTTGTGTTTGCCAAAGCCCTGGTTCTGTCTCTCTGCGTCCCCTCCCCGGTTGTCTTTTTTTTTTCTGGTTCTTGCCCCGGTTCTCTCTTTTTCTTCCCCCCCAGTTCTGTCTTTTTTCCTCCTCTGTGACCTTTCGTTCTCTGGCTTTTATAGCCAGAGCACAATCCGTTTCTTCCAACCATTGATTGCAGGTGTAATGGCAGCGATGGCAGCGGCGAGCGTCCGTTGAAGAAGACGAACAGTGTATCCACAGACGGCGTCGTTTTGAAGTTTAACAATTATTTGCGTTTTGGCCCTTAAAGTTTTAAACGTTTTGTAATTAAGCCCCCTAGTTCAAACTGTAATTGGCCCCCTGCATTTGCGCGCCATTTTCAATGTGATCCTTGGATTTTAATTTTGTAATATTGACCCCAAACTTTAATATTTCTTCAATTAAGTCCCTGATTTAATTAATTTAATTAAATCCAAAGTCTAATTAAGTCTAAAACTTATCAATTATCCAATTAAGCCCCTGATTGGATTAATTAAATTAATTCCAAGCTTAATTAAATCTCAAAACTTATCAATTCTCCAATTAAACCCTTAATTGGATGAATTAAATTAATTTCAAGCTTAATTAAGTCTAAAAATTTATCAATCCTCCAATTAAACCCTTAATTGGATTAATTAAATTAATTTCAAGCTTAATTAGATTAATTTCAAAGTTTAATTAAACCCCAAAACTTTCAATCATTTTGCCCTTAACCCAAATTTTAATTCATTCTTCATTTATTTCATTTTACTTGTTTTTCCATCATTATTATTATTATTATTATTTCATCATTTTTTTTATTTATTTTTTTAGTAAATAAAATAATAATATTAATTAAAATAAAAATGATCAAAAATTAGGTTATGACAGTTGCCCCCTCTTTATAATATTTACTATGCAAAGATATTGGAAAATTTTATTTTCTTTTAGCTTTGTGTAGTAAATTTATAAAGAAAAGTAGATACAGAAAGAACATCTTTTTCTTTTTTTTTTAGTCTTGAAAACTTTGAAAATAGTAGATTGACACACGACCTTTACAGAGAGATGTAGAAATCAAGAAACAAGTCGTTTGGAAGACGACCCACTTTTGTTTTTTTTTGTTTTTTTTTTTGAAAACTTTGAAAATAATAGATTAACACACGACCTTTAGATGTAGAAATTAAGAAACAAGTCATTTGGAAGACGACCCACTTTTTTTTTTGTTTTTGTTTTTTTTTTTTTTTAGAAGTGGTCTAATTGTGATGGGTGACCTACCCAAGTAAAAAAACAAAAATGAGGGCTCGAAGGCGCGCTCGAAAGAATGTGAGGGCTCAAAGGCTCTCGAGGAAGAAAGCGAGGGCTCAGAGGCGCGCTCGAAGGGAGAAAGCGAGGGCTCAAAGTCGCGCTTGAACGGAGAAAGCGAGGGCTCAAAGGCGCGCTCGAAGAGGAAAACGAGGGCTCAAAGGCGCGCTCGAAGGGAGAAAGCGAGGGCTCAAAGGCGCGCTCGAAGGGAGAAAGCGAGGGCTCAAAGGCGCGCTCGAAGGGAAGCGAGGGCTCAAAGGCGCGCTCGAAGAGAAAGCGAGGGCTCAAAGGCGCGCTCGAAGAGAAGCGAGGGCTCAAAGGGAGAAAACGAGGGCTCAAAGGCGCGCTCGAAGGGAAGCGAGGGCTCAAAGGCGCGCTCGAAGAGAAAGCAAGGGCTCAAAGGCGCGCTCGAAGAGAAGCGAGGGCTCAAAGGCGCGCTCGAAGGGAGAAAGCGAGGTAAGGCTCGACGGTGTTCTCGAAAAGGGAGGTAGGGCTGAGAAACGCAATACCTTGGATGGTCAAGGGCTCGAAGGCGCACTTGAAAGAAGATAAAGACTTGAAAGTGCCCTAAAAATGATGATCAAAGGCTCGAAGGCGCATTTTAAGGTGATGGAAAAACATAGAGATTTTTCAGATGGCCTAATTCTTGTGGGCGGCCTGCCCAGGTTGAAAAATTCTCAAAAGTGAAAATTTTTCAAAAGCAATTTCAATCCTGGCCATTTCAAGTTGGCCTTCCACTTGATGGATTCCGTTGGAATTTTCTCTAATGAGATTTGCAAAACTCATTGTCTAATTTCTCAAAGTTTAGATGATATGCATGCATCTTTACCTGATTTGAAATATAGGCCCCCCATTTCTTCTTTGTCTTCTTGTTGCTTGACTGATGAGGACTTGCTACCTCTGATTTGGGTCATCTTTGTCGCTTGGCTTCTAGCCCACTCGAGTTGGCCCATGTAAGTCTATTTCCAGATTTGTTTGCACAACTTAGCCTTTTTGGTGCCCATCATGACCCACTTGCTTGCTAAAGATCTTCTGACTCGTTAAATGATTTGAGAGGACCACTCATTACTCCTCGTTTCACTGCTGGAAACATTCGGTGTCACTTGCTGAAAGGATCAAACTGTCTTTTGTAAACCGAGATGCCCCCTTGTCTGGTTGAAGGAAATTACCATCTCTTTTTTCTAGAAATTTTTTTCTTCTAAACACAATGTTGCCCCTTTGTATTGGTCATTGCCCCTAAGTGTGCTCTGTCAGCGACTTAGACAAATAATGGTATTAAGAGGCCATTCTCTCATTTCTCTCATTTTCAGTTTGGTGAAGGAAAATGGTTTTAGAATGAATCTTGAAATCTTGATCTCGCATTTTAAAAACAAAAATTAATTCGATGTGAGTCTAAAACAATTTGCTTTTGAAATCTTGCAACTCCTTGGTTATTTTCTTTCTTGGTAAAGAGATTATTTGCTCTTGTGTTTGGTGATGAGGTCTTCCGTGAAAATACGTCATGAGATGACCTTTTGTTTTTATGGGTTTTCAAAGTGAAGGGCTCGAGAGAAAAAAAACTCGAGGTTTTGTTTGAGAAAGAACTTGTCTCTTTTTGAACATTCATTTTTATCAGCATGAATAATAATGAGTAGTTTATTCTTGATGTCATGAATCTTATGAAAAAAAATATTCTTTGCATTCTGAGAGCATTGTTTATTGTTCTAGGTTGCTTACTTGCTTGATTAGAAAGGACTTCTACAGGCACGTAACATAGGCTGTGGTTTTTGGCTATGAAAGAAAAAGATTCATAAGGCTCAAAGAGTGTTTCAGGGTTTCAAAGACTGAAGATCACTATCAATAGTTTGACTCTTGATGTCATTCATATTTTCTCAGTATATTGCGATGACATTTACCGATAAAATTTTCCATCCTTGTATCCATTGGTAAACGCCGACAGAAACATTTACTTACTATATACTGAGGAAACGATAGAGGGTATTACAATGGGATGCAAAAGGTCAAATCGTATGATGACGTGATATTTTTACCAATAAAATGATTGACGAAGTTACTAACGGAACAATTTTGTTGGTAATGTGTGGATCCCTAGAATCGAGGTTCAATGGAGGTTGGATGGTTGAAACGGAGGAAAAGGTGTTGGCCACTAGATGAGATAGGTTACGGCGGGGGTCAGTTCCTGCTCTCAGCAATTGGTCGTGCTACTGTTGTTCGTGGGCTGGAGATGGGCTCGACTGTAGAGAGGAAAGTGGGTTTTATAGGGAGTTTTTAGCCATGGCCGGGAAAAGAGAGAGTGATGTTTGGTTGGGGGGAAAGGAAAATTTGGGGAAGATGAAGATATAGGGTTCTGGCTGGGGAAGAAGAGAAAAAAAAGGGGGCCTATGGCTGGTTTTTAGAGAGAGCCAAAAGCATGAGGAGGGGCGGCAGCCACTATTCTGCATATAGGTTTAGGCTTTTTTACTTTTTATTTTTTTATGGTTTCCCCCAGGTTTTTTTTAATGTCTCTCTTTGGATTTTTTTAATATCTCCCTGCTTGTTTTTTTTGTAATGTCTCCCTCCTTTTTTGTATGCACCAGGATCTGTATTTATAATACAAAAGTCTTATAGCATATGGGAAACAAAGTCCCAAACAAACTCATTTTCTTTTTAAAATTTGAATTTTAATAAGAATCAAATTTGAAAAAAAAAAGATAACTATCATTATCTTGATGATAATAAGAGAATGACAAAAACACATTGTAGTCCCTAGTTTTCCCACAAGTTGACAAATCAAACTTTTCATCGAAATAAATCCTTGATCTTTTAATTTTAAATTTTAAACCCCATAAAATTAAATTAAAAGCAAATGCATCAAAATTGGGTTAAAACAATAATGATACATCTTCTACAAACAATCATCTCTATTATTACTGTTGTCATCACCATTAGTGGTGGTTAATTATGGCTTTTTTTTTCAAATTTATTATATTTGTTTTTATAATTATGCATTGAAGTACTACCATAATCATTCGTTCCACTTACTCCTCTAATGGTTGTAGTACTCTTTTTTTTTAGAATATATTATTGTTATTATTATAATTATATTATTATTATTATTACCACAATTATTACCCTCATCATCACTCATATCTTGATCTTAATTTTTAATCTGAATCTAAAAGGATGTTTGTTTATATTGTTGCTTCTGCGGTTGAAGCAAACCACATAAAAGTTGGTGTTTGGTAAAGTATAAACATGGTTTACTGTTTGTGGAACCTGAGATTTTTGCGTTTAAAACGCAGGTGAAGGGAAAGCAGCTCCAAGCTGCTTCTAAAGCTATGCCATTCTTTGTTCTGCCGGATCTGTATAAATGCACCAAACAGTCCAGTGACAGCCCCCATGATGATCCATCATGTTCTTCCCAACAGGCATTCGAGACTCCAGAAAACAAAGAAGATGATGAAAATGGATCAGCCCCTGTTAACAGAGGAAGTGCACCAGTCGCATAGGTAGACCTGGAAAAGCTAGGGTCAGAACTTGGGGAGGATGACGAAGGACACACAATAAAGGATATTGGGAAGTGGGGATGGATTCGATGAACTTGGAAAGGAACAAAAGCCAAGCAGAGTGAATTAATTCACTTTACACTGTTTACATGAATAATAAAAAAATTAATTTTTTTTATTTTTAATTATGTTTTATTAAAAAAAATTGATGTTTAACATTATTCAATAACATTACATAAATTAGAAGAAGATCGTATTATGGTGTAGTATTTGCAGAATTTGATCGTAATCTCAATTTTGTTTCTAATGATATTTTATCTAATTTTGTTGTACGCTCAAAAAACCATAAAAACTATAATTCTTGTCGGATGAATTTTGTATCGTATAAAGTATTATTTATTTTATGATGTAATAGCAGTAGTTAAATTTACAATATTTAAATTAAAAACTATTAATATTAATATATATCTTTTTTAATTATTTTATAACCTCAATTTAAAAGGCATTTTTAACTAAACACATTAAAATATTTTTTGTTCAACCTCAATTTTAACTACAGTTTTAACCAAACATATATAAATATCAAATCAACCTCAACCAAAAATGCTTTTTATAAAAATAATTTTTTCAAACCACAACCACAAAAGTTATCAGAATATTAGACACACTTTCCCTATATAGCCTAAATGTAATATATTTCTCATGGAATACATTTATTTTTGTTTTTAGAATTAATCGATCAATTTGTTCTTCCATATCTTACACAATTTCTTCAACTGGTCCTCACAAGAGGCTAAACAAATATGTAAGCAAAATCAATCAACCACAGGTCAATATTAGTTCTAAATACTTTTGATTTCCTTTTATATTCTTATTTTTTAACCAAATTCATTGAATTCCCTTTTTTATTTTATTTAGGCTTAATTTTCTTATGTCTTTCCCTTTTTCCGATATCTTTCCAAAAATGAATTTAAAGATTCTCAATTTTAAAGTTTAGTATCTCTTTTTTTGCATAATAATCTTTATCCTTTTTTGTTTGTATTTGTAGCGTTCATTTAATCAATCTATTTTGAGAGTCCGTTACATGAACTTATATTTGAGATATTTTCTTGTTTAATTTTTCAAAATCATCGAAAGATTTGTTCTTGAAGGATATTTTGGGTTTCATAAGTGATCTATAGGAGGACCTATTGCTGATGAATTCTAGGGC
>Ga0325410_1000826_pt1 | contig 33086 bp, 22 predicted proteins | sample PopdelMetagenome_16_FD_206182 | JGI IMG/M metagenome (GOLD analysis project Ga0325410, IMG submission 206182) | Populus deltoides microbial communities from Bellville, Georgia, United States - Xylem-PdIQD-R3 | ecosystem: Host-associated > Plants > Phyllosphere > Stem > Wood/Secondary xylem...
AGTAATTTTCACTAAATAAAACCTAAAATAGCAGACAAATTAAATTTGGGATTACAAGCACTGGATTCTGGAGCACAAGAGAATACATGCGTAAAGATACAAAATTATGCATTGACCATCAAGAGTAAACTGCTCAAGAAAATAAACAAAACGCATGCAGTTATGCACAGATTTATATTTTTTTTCAGAAACAATAATGTCACGGAATGTTGGTGCTATCAACAAGCATACATTACAAGTCTGTCTCCAATAAGAAAGAAAGATCCCAACATTGCCAAAGGCTTTACAAGAAACGAAGTATAAGGGGAAGAAAGGGTCAAAAGAGCTGACTCGATGGTGCGATAACTTAAATAAATGAGAAATGGGAACGCAATTTATCCATCACGTGAGGAAATTGAGTATGAGGGACATGAGAAACCATCAGGAGAAAGCATGAAAAAATTGACTACACCTACATATTTTACGTGAAACAAGCAGGATCTAGATGAAGATACATACCACCATAATCATGAGGTTACTTCCCAATAGGAAGTTATCTAGCAATTGAATGAAAACAATCAAACTTTGCAGTAGGATCACAACTACCATGCTCATGTAGGTGTCATATATGCTTATGCAGAAATACATTTAAGATCTAAGAAATCAAGTAGAAAAGGAGCATTGAAGAGTCACCATTTACCTTCCAACTGTAGGAAACATTTTTCCATTTGGAACAAGAAACCTATCTCTTGCAATCACATAGGACTCCAACATTCTTTCATTGACTAACAAGGTACCTACAAGACAAGTCCCATAAAAAGTCACGAAAAATAAAAATCTGAACTTGCTATCCACAATGACACGGGATATTATCTGTCAATTCTTTCAACCCCGGATACTTTTTAATCTTATGGTAAAAAAACTCATCCTCCATGCCAGCAGGAGAAGGGGCATTCCGGGGTTAAAATAAATAGCAAGGAAAAATCTATTGATGACAAAAAGGTGTTCGACATTTTTAGAAAATTTCATCATCCAATGGGATGGCATAGTAAAGATGATTTATAAGTTTACCCATTGGTTCAGAGATCAGAATATCTGCTTTCTCTGGCAATTCAACTTCCTCAACTTTACCCTTTATTACCTACATTCACATGACATATTGACTTATTCAAAATGAGATAAACAATGGAATTTAAAAAAAAAAAAAAAGTACATGAAATAGCAAAGTCTCACTGTTATCTTTTCCCCAAGCGATGGGTTTCCAGCAATTAGTTTCCGGGCATACTCTGCCATTTCAGATGCTTCCACAGCATAGACATGCTTTGCACCAGCCTGATTGGAGCAAAGGAACCCATGATCAGCTTACAGAAGTACAGCAAGATTCTTACACATTGCATGATAAATTCAACTAGTCAAAATACAAATATACCTGAGCAGCAAAAAATGACAAAATACCACTACCAGCACCAACATCAACCACCACACGACCAAAAAAATCTGCACGATTCTCGATGACTGCAGCATAATAGGTTCCTGGAACATAAATTTTTTGCTTATATTATCACTCACCATCTGACTCAAATCACATGTCCATTATAGATTTACTTGACATTTTGAGCACATGCAGCAAACTAGAGAACATTGTGATTTGATAGGCTTTGTAAAGCTTAAGAAATTGAAAGCAAACATCTATGATAAGATCAAAAGGAGTGACATAATGGTTAGTGATTAACCTGTTCTCACATAATCTTGTAGCATGTTTTGCTGATGGAGCAATTGCCCATAGTAATGGAAATACATTTTGGCAGATGATGGTTCTATTTTATCATCAAACTTGCTTTTACAAGCTGTGACTGCTCCATCAGTTAGCAACGTTCCTGGAAAAGGAAATATGTAAATATCAGGAGCAAATTGCGGGTACTTAAGGATTACGAAACCTGTTTTGACAACTTCACAAAACATAAGAGCAGTTAACAAAGAGTTCTTTGTCTGTTAAATTTTTCTTGAAGAAAACTTTCAAAAAGCTAGATGAAGGAAAGTCAAATACAAGTCCTAATCTAGACATAAAGTGGAAAAAAGGATTTTACTTTTCCATTTTTAAAGGCAAGGTTTTCCAAAGGACTAAGTATTTCAAGATTTTCACATTCAACAAAAGTTAAGTTCTTCCTCATATGGATATAGTTGTACGTGTATGGCTAATGCGACATGAATTATTTTAATTCATCTTGGGGTTCCAACTTCTATGATTACATATGCATTTATGGGCAAACTTCTAGAAACCACTATTGAAGCAACGCAGTCAAAAGACATGAACTTCTAGAGAAAAAATCAGGAAAGGTGACAAAGGGGTATCTCCGTATTATAACAGATAACTATCTATAATAAACCATGACAAAATTTCCAAAACAGCACCTTGAACAGTGACTTCCTTCTTCCATTGTTCAAATGCACAATGGAAGGCCCTGCTCTCCTCCTCATTTCTAAATTGGACAGTGATTCCTGTTGAAAATTTCTGGTAAAAAGTAAAACTGTTAACATTATGAACATAAAAGCTTCATCAATCATGCAATACCAATCAACAGTCAAATGCGTAGGAAAATAACTCTTCGCATGTGAGAATTGCCATATTGCAATTTGCATATCTCATGCCTCATGTAAAACCACGTAAGAGGAATTCCAAGTAACCCCACTATCTCAGCAAGTGAAATAAGATAGGAATGTAAAAAATGTTTCTTAATATAAAACCCCGAACGGGTCCCTTTTCACTGCATGCAGTAGGATGGAAAGAAAAAGAACTACATAATCTGAATAAAAATAAAACTCCCTACCTCTTTGCCCGTGTCAGCACCTGACGCTTTGGTTATGCAAACTGATTGTAAAGCCCCTAGCTTGAATAACTGAACAAAACAAAACAAAACAAAAATAAAAAATAAATCATCTTCATTACTCATATATGATGATCTAATCAAAATAATTCCCCAATTTTTACAAAATAACCAAAAATTAACACTAATTCCGCATACTTAGCTCATCAATTAATACATTCCTTTACGATTTCTACCAAATGTCAACAACATTGCCGTACTTAAGAAAATAAAAAATAAACAATACTGTCATTGATCGATTCAATTGCCAAAAAATAAAACAAAACCAGCAATTAAACCCCGAAACACAAAATGCATATCTTTATACATTCCAATTTCTAAACCTAATTAAAAATATTATCAACCACACATTCCGTATCTTACATTACCATCTCGCACGCTTTCTCGGTAACCAAACAAAAAAAAATCAAATTAAAAAAACGAAAATAATAATCACTGACCCGAGCAGTTTTGACATCAACACTGATAGAATCAGCTGATTCAGACTCTCGGTTAAATCGAAGCTCCACATCTCCATTGTCAGCGCTAAACCTAGCAGTTACCGGTACAGATTGAGAATCTGAACAAAACGACGACGAAGAAGAAGAAGAAGAAGCGAGCTCAGTCATTGATGCTAAAGCAAACTCTTGTTGCTGTTTGCTTTGTTTTTGAATCTCCATTGCTGAAACCTCTCAAAACTCGGAGACGTCGTTTTTTTTTTTTTTGGTTTTGTTTAATTCAAATTGAGGAGAGGAGGTGAGTAAGGTACAGTGATTCAGTGAGTGAGTGGAAATTAGGGTTTTACAAAAAAAAAAAAACGAAAAAAGAAAAAAGCGCGAAGCTGAGACGGAGCTTTTTATTAGAGCCGTCAAAGGGAGACAGGGCAGAGAACGTGATGCTAGCTTTGGCTTTTTTGTACGATGCATAGTTACTCAAGGGTTAACTCGAGACGAAGCCCGAGTCTCAGGTTAAGAGATGATTAACCAGAATTAATCTCTCGATTTTTTTAAAATCAAAATAATATTATTTCTATTAAAAATAAGTTTTTTTTTTTAAAAAAAAAAAAACAATTTACAAGTTGAAAATTTAGTTTTTTTTTCCTTTTATTCTTCTCAACTTGAACTGGTCGGGTCAGTGCCTATTGAGCCAATCCCAATTCTATAACTATTGTATGATTGTGAAAATCAAATATGGTCCCTTAAGTTTTAATACTTTATCATATTAATATCTATATTGTTTTTGGGTGAAATTGAACCTTGTATCAATTTTAATTCGTGTATATATGTATGGTCCATATCCTGCAAAACAGCTCATTAGTGTAAAGTGGCTCTTATAAGTTAAATTTCTCAATGTCAAATCTGTAGTTTCAAAAAAACTTCAATATGACCCCCACAATAGTTGAATAGCAAGCCAAATCTAACGGTGAAGTGCAATTTTCAATTTTTAAGAATTTCTATAGGATATCTTCACATGTTGGAGAAGGTTTTCCAGCGAAAAGATCGAGAAAAAATAAATTTTGAAATTAATTATTTGAAGATGGTTTCCATCAACTTTCATTTCCTATTATTAATGAAAGCATACGAAATTTTCAAAATTATACAACTAAAACTAAGATATTTTGATCTAAAAATATTAAAATAGGTTAATATAAGTCTCTCCATCAAGCTCAAATAGATTGGATAAATACTACAACTTTTGTTATATTCATATTTATAAGTAGATGAAGGGACCGGTGTCGATCCTTAAATAGATTTTAAAATAAATGAAATGAAGGTTTATTTGGTGTGACTTAATCAACTTAGTAAGTCAACTCACAACCTAGTTAAAATTTGATTTGAATTTTTTAAGAAAAATATTTAAATAATATTGTTTTAACCTTTTAAAAAAATTCTTGAAAAAACATTATTTTAAATTGACCCGAATCAACTTTGCTAGGATAAATAACTTTGGGAGGGACTTAAGAATTGGTAAAATAAAAAATAGGGTTCAATTTGGTGGTAGTTTTAGAGGGTTTGATAGGATAAATATCAATACTTATAGACCATGTGTGAGTTCTAATATTGCCGATAAGAGTTAGTTAAACATATGATGTATGTGTGTAAGTCGGGGGAGTTTTGGTGCGTTGTCAATTGCAAAATCTATTGGTTTTTCATTGTTATATTGATTCGAGTTATAGGTACATGAGTGAGGAATGTTGAATATGGCTTGTAAGATCATATTGAATGTGAGTCGGATAATTATTTAGCAGTTGGTTAGTTAGTTTCGATTGTGATGAATTTGATCTCCAAAAATCAAAACCAATTGAAATGCAATTTGATTTTCATAGTCTCTTTTATAACTCATGTGGCTTGTCTTTTTTTTTTAAAAGGGAAACGGCTAAAGTATAAGTAAGATATCTCTGACTCATCAGGGATGGTGGGTTAGGTAGCTCGCTAAACCTATATATGCCTAGGCTTAACACTTGGTTGAGCCCAGAGATGGTGGATCAGACAACTCGTCAAACCTATATATGCGTAGGCTCAATGCTTGGCTGAGACTAAAGATGCTGAGTTATCTACTAGTTTAATATGTTTAGTAACCAATCGATTGGTTACATGTGACATTATTAAATTCATGTAAATACATATTTATTATTAATAAAAGCTTAATTTATCTTTAATATTCATATAATATTAGATTAATGAATCTAATATTTGATTTATAAATCTAGAGTAATAATAAAGTCCATGAGACAAAAATGTTTTGCAAAGGAAATTATAAAGTTGTTATAATTATAAGATTCATATTGCATCAAAGTATTGTTCTTAAAATATTAATGGTCGATACTCTCTTAAATATTGAACATTTATTAGAGCCATAGAGATTGGTACATAATATGTTCTTACATTTATGCAAGGAAGCAATTGTTCTTATAAGCTGAGATATAAGGGACACCTAGAACTAATATGTAGGTATTTGTCATAAAACATGTGCACTAAACTGACCCATATGAGAGTTTCATATGGAGAAATCATTTATGTCTATGGAAAGGCTCACATGACAGTTGTGTAAGTGATCCTTAAACTTAAGATCATTAAGTTATCTTATATATAGAATGTTATGTTTTGATCTTGTTACATGTTATCTTAATCGAGGAAATGAAAGAGTAGACATTAGGTATAGAATGAACTATATGAAGGTACTTGAATGATCAAGAGAGGATTCATCACCCTAGGTGAATTAGAAAAAATGTTTCATCTGTTCTCAAATAGTATTGAATGAGAAATCCTTAGCCAAAATGAAATGAGATTTGAAAAGAGTTTCAAATCTTATTCAAACGATCAATGACTATTATGTAAGAACAAATATGATTTAACATGATAAACATACTCTGTACTTAAATGTTAAATTAGAATATTATTGATGAAATGATATTAATTACATGGAGAAATTGGTCACTGAAAGGTTAAGTCAAATCAATAATGAATCCTACCAGAAAATCTACGAATACAAAAGAACTCACTGACAAAAATATTATGTCGGTATTTTGGCATGGTATTTACCGATTGAATTGTTCCTATCGTTGTTTCTTTTGGTATTTATCGACGAAAAATTTCTATCGGTAAATACCGAGGGAATCCTAATCGGAATAAAAGGATTTAAAAAAAACCAAAAAGCACGATGAGGTGTAATTTTTTATGGACACTTTTACCAAAGTAATTACAATTGGATTCAAACAGAAAAAGCTGTATAGTGACATGTCACTTATACCAACAAATTTGTCGAGGGATTGATAGACAGAAACATTCCGTCGATAATTTCATCGGTTATAGTTAATATATGACCTGATCGACCCTCTCCTCCCCCATTTCTCATTCTTCCCCTCTGCAACTAAACAACCCCCCCCCCCAAATCTGCAACTAACAGCCCCCCTCTCCCCCCTACATCACCCCCTATTTCAATACAAGTCATCCTTCCTCGATTTGTCCAGTCACAACAACAATTTTATTATGATTTTTTCATTTTAAGTAAGTAAATCTATCATTTTTAAAATTTGAACACAATTTTGAAATGTCAATTTTTTTATTTTTTATTTTTGTAGTATATGTATTTTGTTTGGGAGTTTACTTGTTTTATTTTTTTCCTCTAATAAACTTGCTGCATGGATACATGATTTTATACATGTTATGGTTTGTTTTAGATTTTCTAAAATTACATTTGTTTGTAAATTGTTGAAACTTATGTCGAATTACCTACTTAGGTGTGTTGTGATGATATAAATAGTGGCTTGTTTAACGAGTCCATTTTATATTTTGTCAATTTTATTGTCGAGTTGTAATTTTTGTAAATTAATGTGTACAAATTTATATGTACGTAAATAATTAATAATGAATTAAGAGAAGTATGAAAGTAGGTTGATTATTTACTTAACATGGTTAATTAATACATATTGTTGTTATCATTATTTGATACATATAGGTCCAATATAAGTCATGGATGTATAAGGATTCACCCCAAGGATTGTGGAGGATGAAGTACTGTAATGAGATTCAGGGTTTTATTAAATACGTAACATCTATTTCGAGAAATATTAATGGAGGCGGTATTAGGTGTCCATGCAGGAGGTGTTAAAATAAAAACTTTCTCCATCCAGATGTTGTAATGATGCATCTTCTACACAAAAAGTTCATGGAGGAATACTTGTGTTGGTATGCACATGGAGAACCATTTGTTCCTCACAAGACCATGGCAAAAAGGATGGTTGGGCCAACTTCTAATGCTAGCTACGTTTATGGAGTTGAAATTGACAACAGTAATCCTTATAGGACTATGGTTATAGATGCGATGAGAATGAATCAGGGTCATACCGGTCAATGTCCAATCGTAGATGAAGAATCTAATACAGATACGATCAGGTTTTTTGATCTTTTGAAAGATTCTGACCATTCATTATGGGTTGACTGCATAAATCACAGTAAATTATTAGTTGTTGCACAGTGTTTATCGTCAAGTCGGATTATGGGTTGAGTGAGGCCAGTTATGACATAATTGTTGAATAGGCGAGAAACATTCTATCTAAAGTGAACATGCTGAAAGAGAACTTCTATGCTGCTAAGTCCATAATGAAACCCCTCGGCCTAGGATACTAGAAAATTGACACATGTCAAAACTTCTACATGCTGACCGAGTGCAGAACATTTGAGCATTCCCATTATAAAACCAGAACTGACAGGGAAAAGACTCTTGTAGCACATACAAAAAACTTAAATACTTCTCAATCACACCTAGACTGTAGAGGTTATTTATGTCACCAAAGACTACTGAGCATATGACACGACACCAATCACACGATGCAGTTAATGAAGTGATGGTGTACAAAAACGGATTCGCTGCAGACGCAAATTCAGAAGAGGAAACTAATTCGCTGCTGTCACCAAATTCAGACAACACAATTCTGCATCGCAAACTCATTTGTTGCGGACAACACAATTCGACAGCAAAAACTGTTTCACGGCGAACAACACAATTCAACAGTGAAAACTGATTCGCTGCCGCCACAAAAATTCAGAAGAGGAAACTAATTCGCTATTGTCACCAAATTTGGCATAAAAAACTGATTCGCTGTTGACAACATAATCCGGCAGCGAAAATGGATTCGTGGTAGACAACTCAATTCGGCAGAGAAAACTAATTGCTGGAGACAACACAGTTCGGCTACAAAAAGTGAATCGCTACAGACAATACAATTCAGCGGCAAAAACTGATTCTCTGCCAACGACATAATTCCACAACGAAACGGATTCGCTGCAGACAACACAATTAAGAGAGAAACCGATTCGCTGGAGATAACACAATTCGGCAACAAAAACTGATTCGCTGCAGACAACACAATTCGGCAGCGAAAGCAAAAATTGATTCACTACAGACAAAACAATTTGGCAATAAAAACTGATTCTCTCCCGACGACATAATTCTGCTGCGAAAATGGATTCGCTACAAAAACTGATTCGCTGCAGACAACACAATTCGGTAGCGAAAGCAAAAATTGATTCGCTACAGACAAAACAATTTGGCAATAAAAACTTATTCTCTCCCGACAACATAATTCTGCTGCGAAAATGGATTCACTACAGAAAACACAATTCGGCAGGGAAAGTTGATACCCTGTATACAATTCAATTCGACAGCGAAAAATGATTCGTGCCTAAACCAGAATTTAGTAACGAAAACTGATTCTCTGCGTACAACACAATTCAGCAGTAAAAACTGATTCCCAACTGAAACCATAATTTGGCAGCGAAAAGTGATTCTCTAGTGACAACACAATTCGGTAGCCAAAATGGATTCGCTACCGACACCATATTTCGGCAATGAAAACTGATTCGCTGCAGACAACACAGTTTGATAGCGAAAATTGATTCGTTGCAGACAACACAGTTTGACAGCAAAAATGATTCGCTGTAGACACAAAAATTCAGAAGAAGAAACTAATTCGCTACTGTCACCAAAATTTGGCATCAAAAACTGATTTGCTGTTGACAACACAATTCGGCAGCAAAAACAGATTCGTGTTAGACAACTCAATTCGGAAGAGAAAACCGATTGGGTGCGGACAATACAGTTCGACAGTTAAAAGTGATTCGATGTAGACAATACAATTCGACAGCAAAAACTGATTCTCTACCAACGACACAATTTAGCAGCGAAAACAAATTCTCTGCCCACCACACAATTGAAAGCAAAAACGATTCGCTAGAGACAACACAATTCGGCAACGAAAACTGATTCGTTGCAAACAACATAATTGGGAGGGTAAAGTGATTCGCTGCAGACAACACAATTGGGAGCAAAATCTTATTCGCTGGAGAGAACACAATTCGGCAGCAAAAACTGATTCCCGGTTGAAACCATAATTCATCAACAAAAATTGGTTCGCTGTAGACAACACATTTGGCAGCGAAAACTGATTCGTTGCAGACGTAAAAATTCAGAAAAGGAATCTAATTCGTTACTATCACCAAAATTCGGTATCAAAAACTAATTCGCTTTTGACAACACAATTCAGCAGCGAAAATGGATTTGCGGTAGACAACTTAATTCGGTAGAGAAAATTGATTAGCTGCATACAACACAGTTCGGCAGCAAAAACTGATTCTTTGGCAACAACATAATTGGGCAGCGAAAATGGATTCGCTGCAGACAACACAATTGAGAGCGAAGCTGCTTCGCTGGAGACACCACAATTTGGCAGCGAAAAGTGATTCGCCGCAGACAACACAACTCGGCAGCAAAAACAAATTCTCTCTCGACGACATAACTCGATAGTGAAAATGGATTTGCTGTAGACAACACAATTAGAAGCAAAAACTGATTCGCTATAGACAACACAATTTGGCAGCCAAAACTGATTCGCTACAGACAACGCAATTCGGCAACGAAAGCTGATTCCCTATAGACAATTCAATTCAGCACTGATTCATGCCTGAAACCAGAATTTAGCAGCGAAAACTGATTCGCTGCGTACAACACAATTCGACCGCAAAATCTGATTCCCTGCTGAAACCAGAATTCTGTAGTGAAAAGTGATTCTCTAGTGATAACACAATTCGTCAGCCAAAACGGATTCGCTGCCGACACCATATTTTTGTAGTGAAAACAGATTCGCAGCAGACAACTCAATTCAGCAGAGAAAACTGATTGGCTGCAGACAACACAGTTCGGCAGCGAAAAGTGATTCGCTGCAGACAATACAATTCGACAGCAAAAACTAATTCTTTGCCAACGATATAATTCGGCAGCGAAAATGGATTCGCTGCAGACAACACATATAGAGCGAAAACTTATTTGCTGTAGACAACACAATTCGGCAATGAAAACTGATTTGTTGTAGACAACACAATTCGACAGCGAAAAGTGATTCGTTACAGACAACACAATTGGGAGCGAAAACTAATTCGCTACCCACCACACAATTCGACATGAAAACTAATTCGCTGCAGAAAATACTATTCAGAAGCGAAAACTAATTCGCTGCTGAAACTAGAATTCAACAGCGAAAACTAATAAGCTGCCGACAACACAATTGGGTAGAGAAAATTGATTTGCTACTTAAATCAGAATTCGACAGCGAAAACTTATAAGCTGCCAACAACACAATTCGGCAGCCAAACAGATTCACTGCAGACAACACAATTCGACAGCAAAAACTGATTCTCTGCCAACGACATAATTTGGCAACGAAAATGGATTCGCTGCAGACAACATATATGGAGTGAAAACTTATTCGCTGTAGGCAACACAATTCGGCAGCGATAACTGATTCGCTGGAGACAACACAAATTGGTAGTGAAAACTAATTCCTTGCAGACATAAAAATTCAGAAGCGAAAACACATTTGCTGGTGACAACACAATTCAGCAGTGAAAACAGATTTGCTGCTAACAACATAATTCAGCAGGAAAAACTGATTCCCCGCCCACCACACAATTTGGAAGCGAGAACTGATTCCCTGCCGACACCATAATTCGGCAGCGAAAACAAATTTGCTACAGACAACATAATTCAGCAGTGAAAAAAAATTCGCTACAGACAAGCTAATTCGACAACGAAAACAAATTCGCTAGACATTATAATTCAGCAGCGAAAACTGATTTACCGTTGAAACATGAATTTGGCACTGAAAACTGATTCGCTGTTGAAACCATAATTTGGCAGTAAAAACTGATTCACTATAGACACCATAATTCAACATCGAAAACTGATTCACTGCCAACAACACAATTCGACAACGGAAATTGATTCGCCGCCGACAACAACAAAATTCGATAGCAAAAACTGATTCATTACCAACCACACAATTCTGCAGCGAACACAGATTTGCTGTAGACAACTTAATTTGGTAGCGAAAACTGATTCGTTGTTGATACCATAATTCGGCAGTGAAAACGGATTTGCTGCAGACAACACAATTTGGCACCAAAAATTGATTCGCTACTGACACAAATGTTCAACCACAGACAACACAATTCGACTGCGAAAACTTATTCACTATGGACAACACAGTTCGGTTGCAAAAACTGATTCACTGCTGAAACCAGAATTTGTTAGCGAAAAGTGACTCACTACTGACAACTCAATTCTCTTGGTTGTGGTTTCGCTGGATAGCAGACATGGACAATGGGAATCTCATTAATCCATTCATGCGCGTCACTAATTAGATGATGAGGCATTTGGCTACCTTAAGAGAATCATAGTTACTCTCGTCGTTTACCCGGGGCAACTTGGGTTACCTTGGTAAACCGTAAACCACACAAACCTCATATAAAGATAAAAAAAAGAAGCAAATTACGAAACTAAATTCTCAACAATCTCAATTTTAAAAGATAAAATCGACAAAACTAAAAAAAAAATCATAACAAAAATTTAAGAAAAAAAGAAAAAGAAAAAAAAAGCAAAACACTATGGATTACTATTGTAATCCGTTGTGTAATGGGTGTTTGGTGAACAGTGGTTTCCCCCACATCCTTTAATTTTTGTTGCTTCATAAAGTTTAATAAAATGGTTTGTCTCTAAAACTATTTTTTTTAATTATATGAGAAAAAAATAGACTATAAAGAAGCCAACATCAATTAAAAAAACCCACGAAATCCATTAAAACAAACACCCCACCAAACTCATAAACCATTGCCGCACGACTTACCTGACAAACCCGCAAAACCACGCTAATATTAAAAGATAAAATCTATGAAAACAAATATGTAAAACAAAATCATAACAAAAATTCAAAGAAAAAACAAAGAAAGAAAGAAAGCAAAACACTGTGGATTACTATTTTCATTTATAGTACAATGTGTGTTAGTGAACAATGGTTTCCTTGTACCCTTTAATTTTTGTTACTTTATAAAGTTTAATAACGTGATTTTTCTCTAACAATATTTTTAAAACTATATGAGAAAAAATAGACTATAAAAAAAGTCAAGTTCAATTAAAAAAAAGAAAAAAACAGACAACCCACCAAACTCGTAAATCGAGGCAACTGGGGTTACCTTGGCAAACCCGTAAACCATGCTAACCTCATTGACTTGATCAAAAAGTTGATGTCTTCTCCCAAGTGTAGGAGTGTTGAAGTAATAAATAACCTAGCAAGACCGGGGTCGAACCACATGAAGGTTAACTATATAAATTATAAATAACAATAACAATAATAATAACAAGAAGAAGAAGAAGAAGTTGAAGAGAACTTTGAGATGTAAGATTAATGTGAGGATTTAAACAAGGATAAAATAATTGTCAAGGTTAAAGGATCCACTAATGGTATTTCAAACAAGTATGGTATAAACTCTTTTTATTACTCAACTGGAAACCACACATAAAGGAGGCTCCAATCGGATTATAAATTGTTAACATGATTGCACTAGTTATCTTATTCGAATAATGCTAATAATTGTAAATGTTGTCAGGCATTCATGATTATAACTTATGTTAACAACAAATCAAGTTCCTTTCATAGCACAGGTATCAGTTATACCATACGGTTTGAGCTATGAAAGTGCCAAGTATTTGTTGTACAAAGGGTTACACAACATAAATCTAGATTAACCATTTAACAAGCAAAGTATTAAAAGTGAACAAGATAACAAATATAAAACATGTTAGTATCAAACATTAAAGTCCATGTTGAGTTTATACTACACTTATTCTTACACCATTAATGTAACATTTTCACATTGACATAATATACTTAACTAAACACAATCAAAGAGGGAAACATAAATAAACAAGATTAGAACATAAATAAGATATAAGTTTACTAAGTAAAGGAAAGGAAATGAAAGGCATAAACAAGATATTAATGAAAGCAAAACTTAAGCATTACAAAAAAAGAGAGAGCAAGAACATGATCTTGATCTGAAAACCAAGATATCTAAATGGCAAATGCCTCCTTTTATAGGCCAAAATTTAGAACTATTGATTTGATGACTAATTGTTGAGTGGGTGACCACATCTTGACTTGGTGACAATCCTTATCTTCTTGTCTAAACAAAACGTTATTGATAACGTCAGAATTTGAATAGATTGTCCTCATGAAAGTTCTAGAAAATTGTCTCAGCTTTCGAAAAAAAAAACAATTCGGTGCATTTGGACTCCTAGAACTCGAGATATGGGTTAAACACTGAACAGTGTCTGGGCTGCAGGACAGATTTCGACTTCTCTGTTGTTGTTAAGATTTGGACTTCCAAACAACAAAATTGAGTCTTGCATTATCCATGAATGTTTTAGGTCTATGTCTTAGCTTTCTAGCCATATAAATCAAATTGAAATCCAAAATCTACAACTCCAAATATGACTCAATGACTGAACTGTGTTCCAGTTTGGACTGAACCATTTAAGATGAACATTTACTATAAATCAATTTCGGCTTGCATTTAAGATGAACATCTCTTTTCTAATCTTAACCCTCTCTTTGTCTTCTCAATTTCAGTAGTTAAACTCATCAATCAATCATTTGATTTATGTGATAGGCCTGCATTTAAGATGAACATTTACCATAAATTAAAGGTATCTTATAGTATCAGACTTGTTATTATAAAACATGCTTTATTTAAGGAGTTATTGATACTTCAAGTGCAAAATAATGATATAAAACCTTGATAAAAATGCACTTTTAAGTACTACTCACACCCTCCAACCAGCTTATTACTAGTCCCTAGTAATCAAAGTGTTAAAATAGATAAAACAATTTGCAAGTTCCACAAAGCAAGGCATTCATCATTCAACTTCCATTAATCTATCCAAGTAAACAAACTCTCATTAAATTTATATATCTGTTTCATAGTTCTTAAACAAGACATTAATAAACCTTCCTTTTGTGCTCAATATATCAACACATAGTTATGAGGCTTTACTTGGAAGAAAACAAAATTTTTGTTCTATTGTTTAAGGTTAACTTCTTTGGGTTGGGATTATTATTTTTTTTCCTTTTCTTTTAATATTTATACATATAACTTAATACACAATGCATCTTTAACCCATGTAATGAGCTTTTGACTAATGACTCCCAGACCAGTTAGTCTTAAAGCATTAGGTGTTGAGACACCTCAACGAGCTTAGTAACTCGGGTTGCAGATACTGATACGTAGATAGTGCAATGTTTGATTCCCTTAAGCTTTTATCCTCAACCCATATAACAAGCGTTGGGCCAATAGCTCCCAAGTCAGTTGACTTTAGGGTATTAAGTGTTAAAACACCCCTTCGGGCTTAATTGCTTAGGTTAGGGAGGCTACGAAACCAAACTTATCTACATTTTTATTATCATCAATTTTTTTTTTTGCAAATTATATACTATCCCTTTCCTTTAGTTGTTACCTTTAACAAAAGAACATAAATAATGTAATAATCCAATCTGCAACCCACAATCATATGTTAAAGTGTGTGTGTGAAAATGAAGGTTTAAGAATATTTGTTAAATGAGTATATGAACAAAATTAAGTGATAACAATGTGAGAGTTTGTAAACCTAAATATTTCAAGAAGTATTCTAATAGACCTTGTTAAGAATGTTCACTAAGATGTGTCTTAAGAGTCACTTTAACAAAAGAACTCCTTTACTCTACCATCCTAGTAACAACAATTTTGCAAATGGTTTATGAAATAGAAAACACAGTTGTTATTTTTTTTTAATATCAACTATTGACCTTTCCCCCCAACCAAAACGAGACATTGTCCTCAATGTCCTAAGGTAGAAAGATAGAGTATAGAAGACATCACCTGAAACAACGAACACTGACAAACCTGAAACACATTTAAACAAATATAAGAAATAACAAAACAAAATAATATGCTATTAATAAAACTAAAAGACACAAGGATTCACAAACAAAGGCTCAAATCCAATCTAAGCTTTTTACGACTTTCCTTAGATGACCAATTTATACGACTCATGGAGGGATCAATTACAGGGATGAAAGATTGTAGTTGGTCAATCAATTGTTCAGCAGTAGCAGCAGAGATTATGATTTATCGTGTCGAAGATGTTAGAAATTCCTATTCCACAGCATGATCAAGAAAAGACAACAACTTATCATAAAAACCATTAACATTTAACAGACCTATGGGTATATGGTGAATGTGTAGTTGGGCCCAACAGGAAATATGAAAGATCTCTTTCAATGTGCCCAGACCACCTGGTAAGGCAATGAAGGCATCAACATGGTTAAACATTGCATCCATTCGATCAGACATCATGGAGACCTATATGTAGGTCAGTTGGAGTCTCATTCTCTCTCTCTCTCTCTTTATTTTTTTATTTTTTTTGAAAAAAAACATGTGTATGTATAGGTAGTTGTGATTGTGGCTCACATCTTCCCTTGGTTTTACGTCCAAGAACGGCTTAAACGCCCTCTATGGGTCGAGGATAGGCTTCCCATCTAATTTTCTTAAAAACTGGCAAACAAGGTCTTTTTTAGTCAGATTCCCAAGACTATATCGAGCATGTTCTTTATGGAATTATGGCCATAAATCATGAATTGCACGATGCACATCTCCACTAGGATGCGTCTCAAGAGTCATTAGAAGATTATCTAAAGACCCCTTACTCAGGCCATCCTTAATGAATTGTATTTTATCTTCATGGTTTAGAGATACCATTCCTAAAGAATGACATGTTGCATTACAAGTCCATCTGGCACATCTGTGATAGACTTTCAGTCGTTTTGCACGACGTTTCTTTGCAAAAGTGCTTTTACCCGTTCCAGGCATGTATGAAATGAAAGAATTGGAGGACTCACTTGATAATCAGACCTTTGCTTCAATTAGCCATCAAATATCTTCAGGAATTCCATGATTCATTAACAACCGCAATCTTGCACACCTAGCACGGTAAATTTTTGCAATGGCATTCTGAGGCAGAGCGGGAAAATACTTTTTCAATTTTTTAAGAGTGGTGTCTATTTTCAAATGAGAATTGGAGAAGAGATTCAAAGAAGGGAGAAAGAGCAAAGAATTGCACAAATATATACACAAATATCAGTTATTATGGGAAACTGAAAGAACCGACTTAAGAGTCACGGAGTACTGTTATCCGCTATTTAACCGGGGTGAGAGAGACTAGCAAAACAAAAGTCACACAAAAAAACACAAAAACAATGTGAGAAAAAGAATCAATCTTTATATACAAGATCACCCAATTTAATAGAGTCATTTTCAACTGAAAATTGTCAAAATAAACTTTCAAACAATGTCCATTTACCTTGAAAACATTACCATTCTTTGGATTCTCGATATCACAGGCCCCATATGGATACACATGTTTCATAATAAAAGGACCGCTCCATCTTCATCTTAGTTTTCCAGGAAATAAATGGAGTCGAGAATTATAAAGCAAGACTTTTTGACCAACATTGAATGTTTTTCTCAATATTTTATTGTCATGAAACTCTTTGATTCTTGCTTTATGAATTCTTGAATTTTCATATGCATCATTTCTTATTTCCTCAAGCTCATTTATTTGTAATTTTCGCAGCTGACTAGCATCATCAAGATTTAAATTGAAAGCTTTAATAGCCCAATAAGCTTTATGTTCAAGTTCCATAGGCAAGTGATAAGGTTTTTCATAGACTAGTCTATAAGGTGACATACCTAATGATGTTTTATAAGCAGTTCGATAAGCCCAAAGTGCATCATTAAGTCTTAAAGACCAGTCTTTCCTATTAGGGTTCGCTGTTTTCTCCAAGATCTGTTTGATCTCCCTATTAGCAAGCTCTACTTGTCCTCTTGTCTGAGGGTGATAAGGGGTGGCAACGTTGTGTGTGATTCTATATTTCTTTATTAAAGACTCAAATGACTTGTTGCAAAAATATGTTCCACCATCACTTATCATGGCTCGAGGGATTCCAAATCGACTCAAAATATTTTCTTTCAAAAACTTTATCACTGTTTTGTGATCATTGTTTCGACTTGGAATTGCCTTTATCCATTTTGAAACATAATCAACTGTGACTAATATGTATAAGAAATTAAATGATGGAGGAAATGGACCCATGAAATCTATACCCCAACAGTCAAAGATCTTAATGACAAGAATAAGATTTAAAGGCATCATGTGATATTTTGAAATAGATCCTAACTTTTGACAATTTTCACAAGTCTTGCAGAATGCATGTGAGTCCTTGAACATGATGGACCAGTAAAATCCACTTTGTAAGATTTTTGTAGTTGTCTTTCTTGATGAGAAATGACCCCTACATACCTCAGAATGACAAAATTTAATGACACTACTTATCTCATTATCAGGAATGCATCTTCGAAATATTTGATCAGGACAATATTTGAATAAATAAGGGTCATCTCAATAAAAGTTCTTCACTTCGTTCAAGAACTTTCATTTATCTTGGGTACTCCAATGAGCTGGCAATTGTCCTGAAACAAGAAAATTAACAATATTAGCAAACCAAGGCATTGTAGAGACAGAAAGTAAAGATTCATCAGGAAAGTAGTCATCGATTGGTGTGATGTCAGATTTCGAATTTGTTGTCAATCTTGATAAATGATCTGCGACAACACTTTCGGTGCCTTTCTTGTCTTTGATTGTGATATCAAATTCTTGAAGTAACAAAATCCATCGCACCAATCTAGCCTTAGAATCTTTCTTAGAAAGAAGATATTTCAATGCTGCATGATCACTAAAAACAACAACAGGTGAGCCAACAAGATAAGACCTGAATTTTTCACATGCAAATACTACTGCAAGTAATTCTTTTTCAGTGGTGGTGTGATTTATTCGAGCACTATTTAAAGTTTTACTTGCATAATAAATCATATAAGGTTTCTTATCTTTTCTTTGTCCCAAAACAGCACCCACAACATAATCACTAGTGTCACATATTATTTCAAAAGGTAATGACCAATCCGGAGGTTGGATGATAGGAGTAGAAGTAAGCAAGTTTTTAAGTTTAACAAAGGCTTCTTCACAATGTTTAGTCCATTAAAAAATATTATCCTTTGTTAGAAGGTTACTCAATGGCTTAGATGTTACACTAAAATCTTTGATGAACCTTCTATAAAAACCAGCATGTCTTAAGAATGATTTAACATCTTTAATAGATTTTGGTGTTGGCAAGTTAGCAATTAACTTGATTTTAGATTTGTCAACCTCAATTCCTTTTGATGAAACAATGTGACCAAGTACAATGCCGTTTGTTACCATAAAGTGACATTTTTTCCAATTCAGTACAAGATTCTTCTCTTCACACCTGCTCAAAACCTTTTCTAAGTTAGTCAAACAATCATCAAATGAATCACCAAAAACAGAAAAATCACCCATAAAAATCTCAAGAAAATGTTCAACCATATCACTGAATATGGTAAGCATGCATCTTTGAAACGTGGCTGGTGCATTACATAATCCGAAAGGCATCCTTTGATATGCAAAAGTACCAAATGGACATGTGAAAGTAGTCTTCTCTTGATCTTCCAATGCAATTTCAATTTGGTTGTAACCTGAATAGCCATCTAGGAAATAATAAAATTCATGATATGCAACTCTTTCTAGGATTTGATCCGTGAAAGGCAAAGGAAAATGATCTTTTTTAGTCATTGAATTATGTTTCCTATAGTCAATGCACATGCGCTAACCAGTAATAGTCCTAGTTGGAATTAACTTATTTTTCTCATTTGTTATCATAGTGACTCCATACTTCTTGGGTACAACTTGGGTAGGACTTACCCATTTGCTGTCAGAAATAGGATAAATGATTCCATTATCTAGAAGCTTAATGACTTCATTTTTCACTACTTCTTTCATATTAGGATTAACCCTTCGTTGTATTTTTCTAGAGGGTTTAGCATTTCCTACAAATAAATTCTGTGTGTGTAAATCAAAGGTCTAATTCCTTTTATATCAGCTATGGTCCATCCTAATGCATTTTTATGTATTTTCAAAGTTTGTAATAACAGATCTATCGGCAAGTAAAAGAGTTACAAAAGTTGGTTTTAACTCACCTAGATTGAGACTTTGAAAAACTGAATATAGAAGTAAATTCACACTAGCTTGAAGATCAAGTAAAGCTCTTTCAATTATAGGACAACTAGGGTCTTTATATTTCAAAGCATTATTGTTCTGAAGAATGACACTTACTTGTTCGGCTAAAAATGGTTTCTTTTTCACATTCAGTTTTCTCTTCACAGTGCATAGATCTTTCAGAAATTTAGCATAAGAAGGAACAAAACCTGTTTAATAGCATCCAATAAAGGTATATTGATCCTTACCTGTTTGAAAGTTTCAAAGATTTCAGAGTTGTGATTGACTTTCCTTTGTTTGGTCATGACATGAGGAAATGGAAGTGCTGACGGAGAATCAGTCTTTCTTTGCAATGTTCAGATTCAACCCCTTCTTTACCCTCAGAGATTGACTCATCATCTTTGTCACAAGGTTCAAGAGTGAGTTTTTCAATAACCTTACCACTGCGAAGAGTGATGACTGATTTGACTTGATCAATATGTTGGCTTCCAGAACTACTTGTATTTGTATTGTATTGCCCCTTGAGATTTTGTTGTGGTTGAGATGGAAACTTACCTTTCTCTTGAAAATTGAGAGCAGATGTGAATTTTGCAAGAGTATCTTTCAAATCTGCCATAGTTTGAGCATTTTGAGTGTTGATTTCCTCTTGCTTTTCAATGAATGCAAGCAATGTTTCCTCAAGATTTTTTATAGGAGGGGGAGTATAAGGAGGTGTATATCCATGAGAATTTTGGAAATTATAGTGTGCTTGAAATGGTGGTTTTGAAGTTTGTGCATTATTGTTATCACTCTTCCAACTGAAATTTGGGCGATTTCTCCAATCAGGGTTGTATGTTTGTGAGTATGGGTTATGATTGGGCATTTGGAAACTGTTTAAAGCATGAGCTTGTTCATGGAGACATTCTCTAAAAGAAGGCAAAGTTGGACAATCATTGGTTGAGTGTTCATTGGTTTCACAGATTTGACACATAATGTCTTGAATAGATTTTAATTGACCACTCTTTTTCAATTCTAGTGCTTCGAATTTTCTAGCTAAAAATGTAAATTTAGCTTGGAGGTTATAATCTTCCCTAAGGTTGTACATTCCTCCACTAGATGTATGAGGTTGAGTTTAACTCGATGCCTCATAAGTGCCTATAGTGTTCCAATTTTAAGCATTTTCAGCTAGCAAGTCTAGGTACTCTATTACTTTATTAGGGTCTTTATCTTTAAAAGTTCCATTGCACATCAATTCAACCATTTGCCTATCTCTAGGTGTTAACCCTTCATAAAAATATGGAACCAATCTTCATATTTCAAAACCATGATGAGGGCAAGTATTAAGCAAGTCTCGATACCTGTCCCAACATTGGTAAAATGTTGCTCCTAGTTTTTGAGTGAAAGTGGTGATTTGTTTTTTGAAAGAGTTTGTTCTGTGAGATGGAAAAAACTTCTTTAAAAATTGTTGTTGCATTTCATCTCAAGCACGAATGGATCCTGGTCTCAAATTTTGTAGCCATGCTTTAGCTTTATCTTTTAATGAAAAAGGAAAAAGCTTTAATCTGATGGTGTTCATGCTACAATTTAAGTTATTATAGGTGTTACAGACCTCCTCAAATTTCCTTAAATGCAAGTATGGATTTTCTAAATCTAAGCCATGAAAAGAAGGTAAAAGTTGAATAATATCTAGCTTAAAATTGAAATGAGATGCATTAGGAGGAAAAACTATGCATGAGGGTGAACTTGTTCTTGTTGGATTCATGTGGTATCTAAATGTTCTAATACAGTTATTCTCATTATTCTCATTACGAAGTGACTGGTTGTCTTCTTCGGCCATATTTTCTGAAAATGATGAGGATACCCTACAAAGTCTACCACTTAATGTACGTGACCAAATGTATGTGACCAAACTCTCATGCACATGTAGGAAGAGAATAAAAGGAAGAAGAAAACAAAATAAAAGGAAACAAAACAAAAGAAACAAAGTTAGATACAAGAAAAGAGAAAAGAGAAAATAAAATAAATACTATAATTTATACAAGAATTTACCTCCCCGGCAACGGTGCCAAAAACTTGACACAATCAAAAAGTTGATGTCTTCTCCCAAGTGTTGGAGTATCGAAGTAATAAATAACCCGACAAGACCGAGGTCGAACCACAAGGAGGATAACTATATAATAATAATAATAATAATAATAATAATAATAAGTTGAAGAGAACTTTGAGATGTAAGATTAATGTGAGGATTTAAACAAGGATAAAATAATTGTCAATGTTAGAGGATCCACTAATGGTATTTCAAACAAGTATAGTATAAACTCTTTTTATTACTCAACTGGAAACCACACACAAAAGAGGTTCCAATCAGATTATAAATTGTTAACATAATTGCATTAGTTATCTTATTCGAATAATGCTAATACTTGTAAATGTTATCAGGTATTCGTGATTATAACTTATGTTAACAACAAATCAAGTTCCTTTCATAGCACAGGTGTCGGTTATACCATACGATTGGGCTATGAAAGTGTTAAGTATTTGTTGTACCAAGTGTTATACAACATAAATCTAGATTAACCATTTAACAAGAAAAGTATTAAAAGTGAACAAGATAACAAATATAAAACATGTTAGTATCAAACATGAAAGTCCATGTTGAGTTTATACTACACTTATTCTTACACCATTAGTGAAACCTTTTCACCTTGACATAATAAACTTAACTAAACATAATCAAAGAGGGAACATAAATAAACAAGATTAGAACATAAATAAGATATAAGTTTACTAAGTAAAGGAAAGGAAATGAAAGACATAAACAAGATATTAATGAAAGCAAAACTTAAGCATTAAAAAAGAGAGAGAGCAAGAATATGATCTTGATCTGAAAATCAAGATGCCTAAATGCATGGCAAATGCCTCCTTTTATAGGCTAAAATTTGAAACTATTGATTTGATAACTAATTGTTGATTGGGTGGCCACATCTTGACTTGGTGACAATCCTTATCTTCTTGTCTGAACAAAACGTCATTGATAACGTCAGAATTTGAACAGGTTGTCCTCATAAAAGTTCTAGGAAATTGTCTCAGCTTTCCAACGAAAACAATTCGGTGCATTTGGACTTCTAGAACTCGAGATATGGGCTGAACACTGAACAGTGTCTGGGTTGTATGATAGATTCTGACTTCTCCGTTGTTGCTAAGATTTGGACTTTCAAACAGTAGAATTGAGTCTTGCATTCCCATGAATGTTTTAGTCCTATGTCTTAGCTTTCTAGCCATATAAACCAAATTGAAATCCAAGATCTACAGCTCCAGATATGACCCAATGACTGAACAGTGTTCCAGTTTGGACTGAACCAGCATCTCTTTTCTAAGCTTAACCCTCTCTGTCTTCTCAATTTCAGTGGTTAAACTCATCAATCAATCATTTGATTTATATGATAGGCCTGCATTTAAGATGAATATTTACCATAAATTAAAGGTATCTTATAGTATCAAACTTGTTATTATAAAACATGCTTTAGTTAAGGAGTTATTGATACTTCAAGTGCAAAATGATAATATAAAACCTTGATAAAAATGCACTTTTAAGTACTAATCACTCATATGAAGGTAAAATAAAAAGAACCAAATTACAAAGCTAAATTCTCAACAATCTCGATTTTAAAAGATGAAATCGAAAAAAAATCCAAAAAATCAAAATAAAAAAAATAAAAAAGAAAGCAAAACAACGTGGATTACTATTGTAATCCACAATGCAATGGGTGTTTGGTGAATAGTGGTTTTCCCCACATCGTTTAATTTTTGTTACTTCATAAAGTTTAATAAAATGGTTTGTCTTTAAAACTATTTTTTTAACTATATGAGAAAACAATAGACTGTAAAGAAGTCAAGATCAATTAAAAAAAACACAAAATCCATAAAAAAAAGACACCCCACCAAACTTGTAAACCAATGCAACCTGACTTACCTTGACAAACCCGCAAAACCATGCTAACCTCATAGAAATGTAAAATAAAATGAAATAAATTATGAAGTCAAATTCTCAACTATCCCAATATTAAAAGATAAAATCCACAAAAACAATCATAACAAAAATTCAAAAAGAAAAAGAAAAAGAAAAAAAGAAAGAAAACAAAACACTATGGATTACTATTTTCATTGACATTACAATGTGTGTTGGTGAACAATGGTTTCCTCACACCCTTTAATTTTTGTTAATTTATAAAGTTTAATAATATGAATTTTCTCTAAAAATATTTTTTAAAACTATATGAGAAAAAAATTAAACTATAAAAAAATCAAGGCTTATTAAAACAAAACCCAACAAACTCGTAAACTGGACAACTTGGGTTACCTTGACAAACCCGTAAATCATGCTAACTACATAGAAAGGTAAAATAAAAAGAAGCTACATGAGGATTGGGGTTTCCATGATGAGAAGTTGGGAAAATTGTGATGGCCCTTCTCTGCAAATGCCTACGAATACCTCAGAGTTAAAGGTAGGCTTGTGTCCTGGGGAAATGTAGTTTGGGAATGTTGATGCCTTCCTAGACAAGGCACAACTTCATCTTTGGTTGGCTATGTTGGGGAGACTAAGAACAAGGGATCGGTTAAAATTCATCGAGACAAAAAATTCTTATGTTCTCCGCCAGCATCACGAGGAGAATCATAACCATTTGTTTTTTTGCCTGCAATTGGACCTCTCTTTTTTTGTGGAGGAAGATAAGGTCATGGTTAAGAGTAAATAGGTGTTTGGCTACCCTGAACAAAGCAACTAGTGGATTAAATTCCAGGAAGAAGAATCTTGTAGTGAGGATGAGAAGAGTTTCTCTAAGTATTACTGTTTATTTGATATGGAAAGAAAGAAATAAAAGGATTTTTGATAACACTAGTAATTTGGTTGACCTCATATTCCAAAAATTTCAAGTGTTTTTCTATATGATCTTACGAAAAACCACCTTATATTCAATGTTAAATGAAGGCTATGGACTTGGGTTGTTCGGTGGGTCTGTTGGCTTGGGAAATGTTTGTTGGCTTGGCAGTCTACCAAGCTACCTTTGTTTTATTATGCAGCCAATGTTTTATTTCTTTCTATCTGTTGGTTGTCGGTGAGATATATCAGTCACCTGTTATGTGTGCTGGGGATTGGTGGGGACACCGAACCCAAAATATTATTTATGCACGCATATGATCATAAACGATGGAGGATAGCCCAAACAATTGAGAGATTGGGCTTTAACTTATGTTTATGGGTTTAATTTATATGAACTTTTAGTTGAGATTTATTAATTTGTCTTTATTTGTTGGGTTTGATTTAATTATTGTTGGGTATTTTATTTAGTGGGCTATAAGCCCAATCGCTTGTTCTAATTAGGGTTTTAGTATTAATACCCTACTTTTCTAAATGTTAAGGAGTTTTGATGATTAATGAAAATATTACAGACTTTGCATAACTTCAATCCCCTTTCTTCTCTTCTTTAGCTTCTTTTTTTTTTTCTAAAGCTTCTTTCTTTTCTTGCTTTAATTCTTATTATTTATTGTCCCGCATCAAATTTGGTATCAGAGCATGGCTTTTAATTGTTCTTACAATTAAACGGTCTACATGTTTATGCTTAACCCTAGATCCGGTTTGATCTAAAAAAAAATGTCCTACTTTTATGATTGAAAAAAAAGAGAAAAGGAAACACTGTTCATCTTTTCCACCAGCAAACAGCCGCCAAAATCAAAATTGTCACTGTTCATCATCTCCACCAGCAAACAGCCGCCGAAATCAAAATTGTCACTGTTCATCATCAACGACAACCATCAGCAGCGGCGCCCCTGCCATCAGCGGTGCCTCAACCAATCACAGCAGCAGACCCACCACCACCGAGAAGACCAGTGCATCAGCCCACAGATCCACGCCGATTTACTACCTCTGACACAGATTAGCGACACCTCCACAGCAGACCTTTGGCTTCAGCAACCAAACCGGCGTCACAAACCACCAGCCACAACCACCCACAAACCCACCACAACCAGCACCGACATCGGATCAACAAATCTTCATCTACCACCATCCACAGTGCCCTTGCCTTCAACAACGACAACGGATCAACAGGCCCCCGTCCAGCAACAACATCACAGACACCACAACCCTTTCCTCGCACTGCCGATCCGAAGCAGAATCACAGATCCATTTCTCTTGCACGATCGCCGTCAGTAGTGGCAACAAATTATAGAAGGCAAGGAAGAAGGAAACAGAAGCTCTCCACACAAAATAATTCACCCTGCCACGTAACCTTCCACGGCATCGACACGTCACCCGCCACGTCATCACTCCGAAGTAGCATCTGTGTCAACCGCCACTTAAGCATATCCTGCCATGTCAGCATACTCCGCCACATCATCTAGTCTTTCATGTCAGTGACAACAAGTTCCAGCTCCCTCCGTCAAATATAGTTAGTGAATCAGTCTAGCTTTTGATTTATTGAATTTTGCCTTCTTTGGTTTTGCAATTTTCATTTAAAGTTATCATTAATATTACTTTTGTGCCAAAAAAATGTCATAAAAAAAATCTCACCTAGCATTTTTAATTGTTAATTTTTGTTCATCAACCTCTTTCATCAGTGGTAGCTAATATCTTATTCTATTTGATAACTATGAGTTCTTGCTTGTGACATCGTGTTTGATTAATCATTTACACTTAAGAATCTAATATTACATGCTTATAATTTTATTAGTGTAATTTGTTCTTGATTAATCTCCACGTTTAAGGAAAAAAAAAGATAAAAAAAATTAGCTTTATTTTTGTATTGTGATTTTACATGCAAGAACCATTTGTGATCTCAATTTCAGTTATAAGTTAGTATTGCATGCATTTGTGTCATGATTATCTAGTGGCCAAGCTTAAGTTTACACTTACTGTAGACTCAACCTTTAGTGATACTCTTATGACCATTTAAAGGGAACTGCAAACTTAGGTGATCAACATGTTTAAAAGAATTGAGCCCCAAGAGAGTTTTCGAATAAGGCACTCAAAGACCAATAAATATCACAAGAATAATCATTATGGACAAGTTCACTCTGAGCGACACCAGTATGACTATCATTTAGGTTACTCTAAACATGATGACTTTGATGAGCGAGTCTTAAGTCCTAACAAAATAGAAGCCCCCACTTTTGACGGTCATCATGACCCTTGGATATTTGATATGTGGATTCGTGATATGGATAGATTCTTTGAGTGGCATAACTTGTCTGATAATAGAAAAGTTAGATTTGCTAAGATAATGCTCATTGGTGAAGCCAAAATTTATTGGAGAGATGTTGAGGATTGTTTAGAGATGAGACGTAAACCTCCTATAACTGATTGGATCAAAATGAAACAAAAACTTCAGGAGAAGTACCTACCCCAGTCTTATAGGAATAAACTCTTAGACCAATGGAACAATCTAAGACAAGGGAATAAGTCTATCAATGAGTATATAATGCAGTTTAACGATTACATGATTAGATGTGCCATAAGAGAGAATGAAGCCATGACTTTGCGTAGATTTTATAAAGGCTTAAATGATGATCTTAGAAAAGAAGTTGTATTTCAAGGTGTATCTACACTTGACCAAGCTTATACCTTAGTTAAAGACTACAAGTTGGTCACAAAGAATCGGTGGAAGAATCATCAGGACTCTTATAGTATCCCTATTAGGTCCCAATTCAGAAGTAGTGATTCTTTGTTAGGTGCTCCACCTCATAGACCTAATCCTAGTAACTCCCAACTTTATAAGAAAGATAAGGGCAAACGAGTTGTCAATGAAGTGTCTAAGGTGAGTTCAAGGGTTAAGTGTACTAATTGTCTAGGTTTTGGTCATATCTTTTTAGATTGCACCTCTAAACCCTTAGTCATCCAAAAATATAAGGATATGGGTAAAGAGGAATATTGTAGTGTTGAAGTGTATGAACCTAGTCTTGAGGATTTTAGTGACCTAGATGATGAGGATGTGCAAGAAAAGGGTGACACGACCAAAAGATTGATGTCTTCTCCCAAGTGCAGGAGTGTCGAAGTAATAAATAACCCAGAAAGACCGGGGTTGAACCACAGGGAGGTTAATTGTATAAATTATAAACAACAACAACAACAACAATAACAAATAATAATAATAATAATAGTAGTAGTACTAATAATAAGAAGAAGTTAAAGAGGACTTTGAGATGGAAGATTAATGTAATGATTAAACAATGATAAGAACAATTGTCAAGGTTAGAGGATCCACTAATGGTATTTCAAACAAGTATAGTATAAAACTCTTATTACTCAACTGGAAACCACACACAAAGAAGGTTCCAATCGAATTATAAATTGTTAACATGATTACATTAGTTATCTTATTCGAATAATGCTAATACTTGTAAATATTGTCAGACATTCATGATTATAACTTATGTTAACAACAAATCAAGTTCCTTTCATAGCACAGGTGTTGGTTATACCATACGGTTTGGGCTATGAAAGTGCCAAGTATTTGTTGTACCAAGGGTTATACAACATAAATCTAGATTAACCATTTAACAAGTCCGAGACTTTCCGACAATGCACGGTTCTTTTTCGGTTCCCTGCAAAGTATTAAAAGTGAACAAGATAACAAATATAAAACATGTTAGTATCAAACATTAAGGTCCATGTTGAGTTTATATTATACTTATTCTTACACCATTAGTGTAACCTTTTCACCTTGACATAATAAACTTAGCTAAACGTAATGAAAGAGAGAAACATAAATAAACAAGATAAGAATATAAATAAGATATAAGTTAACTAAGTAAAGGAAATGAAATGAAAAGCATAAACAAGAGATTAATACAAATAAAACTTAAGCATTACAAAGAGAGAGAGCACAAGCATGATCTTGATCTGAAAACCAAGATGCCTAAATACATGGCAAATGCCTCCTTTTATAGGCCAAAATTTGGAACTATTGATTTGTTGACTAATTGTTGAGTGGGTAACCACATCTTGACTTGGTGACAATCCTTATCTTTTTGTCTGTCAAAAACATCTTTGTTACGTCATAATTTGAACAGACTTAAATCATGAAAGTTCTAGGAAATTGTCTCAGCTTTCCAGGAAAAAAAGTTGAGGTCATTTGGACTTCTAGAACTCGAGATATGGGCTGAACACTGAACAATGTCTGGGCTGCAAGACAGATTCAGACTTCTCCGTTGTTGCTACAATTTGGTCTTGAAAACGACTTTTTTAAATCTTGGACTACTCATAAAAGTTTTAGGCCTATGTCTTAGCTTTCCATCCATATAGAGCGGACCTAAATCCAAGATCTACAGCTCCAGATATGACCCAATGACTGAATAGTGTTCCAGTTTGGACTAAACCAGCATCTCTTTTCTAAGTTTGGCCCTCTCTTTGTCCTTTCAATTTCAGTACTTAAACTCATCAATCAATCCTTTAATTTATGTGATAGGTCTGCATTTAAGATGAACATTTACCATAAATTAAAGGTATCTTATAGTATCAGACTTGTTATTATAAAACATGCTTTAGTTAAGGAGTTATTGATACTTCAAGTGCAAAATGATGATATAAAACCTTGATAAAAATGCATTTTTAAGTACTAATCACACCCCCCAACCAGCTTATTACTAGTCCCTAGTAATCAAAGCATTAAAATAGAAAAACAATTTGTAAATTCCATAAAGCAAGGCATTCATCACTCAACTTCCATTAATCTATCCAGATAAACAAACTCTCATTAAATTTATATATCTGCTCAATATCTTTTTACCAAGATATTAATAAACCTTCCTTTTTATGTGCTCAATGTATGAAAACATAGATGATGGGGATTTTATTAGAAGAAAAGAATATTTTGTTCTAATTGTCGCACCCGACATCGCGGCGGCCCACAAAATAATTCTCTTGAATTATGGAAAAAGAATAGATTTCTGGTATCTTGTTCTTTAATGGGGAATGGTATTGTTTAAGGAGTCGCCACCTAGTATTATGGTCACTAGGAACCCTAACTGGTCAACAGAGATTCTATGGCCCGGGATTGGTTACGTAAAAAGGAAGATATTATCACCCCTTAAACGTTCTGCCTAAGGCAGACTGCATTGCTGGTTTTGTCTTAAATTGCTAAACATTTATTCGCTTATGCTATGATGATCTGTTTATAATATTCCTGACTCTGGCGCCAGTGAATATTCGAGCTCGAATAATTCCAACTCTAGCGTTGGTAAAAATTCGTAGCTACGAAAAATTACATCAATATTTTTTATTCCATACTCTAGCGGCAGTGAATAAATAAATAAAAATAAATTGATTTTTACGCATGCACATATTTTTTATTTTTCTAGCTAAATAAAATAAAATGCACCGAATAAAAATAATATAAATTTAAACCGGTATTTTTATTTCTGACTCTGGCGTCAGTGAATAAACCAATAAATTTACATTATTTTTATTCATGCATACATATTTTTTTATTTTTTCTACTTTTTTACTTTTCTGTTTTTTTTATTTTTTTATTTTATTTATTTATTTGGGCTGGGCCCAGCTTAGCCCACATGGGCTGGGCTAGACCCAGCCAGCCCAGCCCGGTCACTGGCTCAATCCAGTGACCCGGCTGGGCAAAAATCAAAGAAAGCACGCGTGAAGTGATTTCACGCGTGCATGAGCAGAATAGAGGAAATGAGTTAGAATGTGTGAATTAAAATTCAAAGTAAACAGTAGCCGGTGAATTAAAATGAAAAGCGGGGAAGAGGAAGAACTTACCTGGTCTGCTGGAGGCGAAGCTTTCTTGTTCTCTGGCTCTTCTTCGTTTTTTTGTTCGCCTGGCTTGCTCTCTGATTCGGGAGACGGAGGCATGATGGATGACCGGCCAAAGCTCTGCTTCGGTTCCCTTGTATGCTCCTGCGTTGTCCTCTTGTTCTTCCTCTGTTTCGGGTTTTTTCTTGCTGGTTCTCAGTTTTTTTCTCCTCTGTTCTTTTCTCCGGTTTCTGGTTTCTCGTCTGGGTTCAGCTCCTGTTTTTTCTTCTCCTTTTCAGTCCAATTCCCCCAGTTTTTCTTCTTTGTTTGTGTCTCTGCCCAGTCTTCTCCGTTCAAGACGAAGACAAATGGTGGTAAAAGCACGAGGATTTGTTGCTGGTTGAGTGACCAAAAGTTTCCCTGGGTTATGTCTTTCTTCGTCCCCTCTTTTGTTTTTTGTTTCAGTCCCTCAGTTTTGTATTTTTGTTTCGTTGTCTACAAGGACGAAAGCAATGGTAAAAGCAATACTCCTCTCTATGTAGTTTTTGTTTGGTTCGTGCTCTCTCTTGGTTTTTTTTGCTCTGTGTTTCTGGGTTTCCTTTTTTTCTCTGCTCCCTCTTTCTTTTTCTGTCGCTCACAATTTTTTTTTTCTTCTTGGCTTTCTTTTTGTTTGTGTTTTGCTGGGTTTCTTCCCTCTGTCTTCTTTTCGGTTTCTTTCGTCTCTCTCCCTCTCCAACCAACCTCTGTTTTTTCGGTGCTCCATCGTTTATATAGAGTTCGGCGGGTGGTAACGGGCGGCAGGCTGAGGGTCGACCACTATTAAGGTGCCCATTACTGAAGCCAATGGACGACGATTACTGCTACAACGTTCGGCATCCTCCATTACTGCAGAAACGGTCACTGGCTTAAAGGAGAAGAAGATGAACAACATCCTCAAAACGACGCCGTTTGGAGATAATCAATGGCCATTTTCACTTTGACCCATGAAGTTTCGAAAATTTTATAATTAAACCCCTGATTTAAACAGTAATCTTCCCTGCATTTCGGCGCCTTTTACAAGTTAGTCCTTGGACTTTAATTTGCTGCAATCGTATCCCCAATTAACCCCAAACTTTGCTATTTCTTCAATTAAGTCCCTGATTTCATTAATTTAATTAAATCCAAAGTCCAATTAAGTCTAAAACTTATCAATTCTCCAATTAAGCCCCTGATTGGATTAATTAAATTAATTCCAAGCTTAATTAAGTCTCAAAACTTATCAATTCTCCAATTAAACCCTTGATTGGATGAATTAAATTAATTTCAAGCTTAATTAAGTCTAAAAATTTATCAATTCTCCAATTAAACCCTTAATTAGATTAATTAAATTAATTTCAAGCTTAATTAGATTAATTTCAAAGTTTAATTAAACCCCAAAACTTTCAATCATTTTGCCCTTAACCCAAATTTTAATTCATTCTTCATTTATTTCATTTTACTTGTTCTTCCGTCATTATTATTATTATTTTTCCATCATCATTTTTTTTTATTTTTTTCCAGTAAATAAAATAATAATAATAATTAAAATAGGTCAAAAATTGGGTTATGACACTAATGTTTAAGGTTAACTTCCTCACTACCAGAAATTCGCTAAATACCAACGAATTTACTGACGGAATATTTCGGTCGGTAATTTGAGGTCGGAATTACCGACGGACACTTTTCCGTCTGTAATTCAGTCGGTAACTACCGACGGAAAATTTTCCGTCCGTAATTCAGTCGGTAACTACCGACGGAAATATTCCATCGGTAGTTACCGACTGAATTACGGACGGAAACATTTCCGAATTAAAAAAAAGGCGGGTCGCTGACGTGGAGGTTTTGGCGGGTCATTTTTTTCCGACGACATCACCGACGGATTAAAAAACGATAGCCCGTACAGTGATGTGACCGGTGCGCCGTTTACATTACCGACGGACTCACCGAGTGATTTGAAATGGCAGATCCGTACGGTGACGTGTCTATGTTTCCGTCAGAATCACAGACGTGATCACCGACTGATTCACCGACGGAATATCCGTCGGTGAAACCGTCGGTAAAAGTTAATATATGTCAGCTCTGTCGACCCTTTCCTTCCCTATTTCTCCTTCTTCTTCCTAATCCCAACTCTCCCCATCTGCAAACAACCAGCCCCCCTCCCCCCAAAAAAAAAGTCTTCCTCATATTAGCACAACAAGTTATATTTCTTGAAGTTTTGTGGTCACAGCATCCGTGTTCTGATTTACCGAAGGATTTTATCAATTTTTGTAAGTAATTCTTTCTTTATAAATTTTAATATTTAATTAAATGTCAATTTTATCGTTTTTTTAGTATATGTATTTTGTTAGCAAATGTACATGTTTTATTGTTATTTCTCAATCAAACTTGTAGTATATGAATGTATAATTCTATACCTGTTATGGTTTGTTTTAGATTTTGTAAGATTGTATTTGTTTGTAAACTGTTAAAACTTTATGGAACTACCGAAGTACATGTGCTGTTTTGAA
>Ga0325410_1000828_pt1 | contig 33041 bp, 25 predicted proteins | sample PopdelMetagenome_16_FD_206182 | JGI IMG/M metagenome (GOLD analysis project Ga0325410, IMG submission 206182) | Populus deltoides microbial communities from Bellville, Georgia, United States - Xylem-PdIQD-R3 | ecosystem: Host-associated > Plants > Phyllosphere > Stem > Wood/Secondary xylem...
AAAAAAATAATGAAATTACTAGAATAAAAAGTTAATTAATTATTCAATATATAAATCTTGTTACTATGCTCCTTGAGTTTTAAATTTTTTTAGATGTAAAAAAGAAAGAGATCTATGAAAATAATGATTGAGGAGGAGGAGAGATTTATTTATTTTTTAATTTTATTATGGTAAATTTGTTTAGATACAAGAGAGAAAAGGGAAGTAGAAAGTTGTAAAGAATTGTAACTTACTAATTGCAACTTGAACATCTATGTACGTTTTCCCACTTCAGAGATCCAAATAAAGCCACCCCAGGAATGGACTCAGCGTATAACAACTTTTAAACCCAAAAAAGTGGGAACAAAACAAGACTTCAAGACCTAAGCCTAGCCCTCTTTGTGCAGTGTAGCAGTGCCTCTGCTTGCCACGTGGCCTCTTACCTTTCATGTTTTTTTATCTTCAACTACTACTCTGTGCTGTCTATATATATTTGCAGCAGATACCCTCACGCTTCACACTTCTCTGATATTTCTGCGATACAGACAAATAGAAAGAAAGAAATGGCAATAATTGCTGTTTCAGCGCCAAGAGGGGCTCGATTCTCTTGCTTTAATACTAACCCTCTTCCTCAGGTGACGACTCCTTTCTTATATCTTTGTTCTTTTAATGTCCAGTCTATTGATTCATGTGTGTCCAGAAAGAAATGGCAATAATTGCTGTTTCGGCGCCAAGAAATCTTGTCTTGATGAACTGCTGTTTGTTTCAAAAGTTACCAATTCCAAGCAGGAGATCAAGTAAGCTCAATTTTCGCTCAAAGGGTTTTACCCCTTTTGCCCGATATGCTCAAACACAGCAGGATCTTTTCTCTTCTCGTCTCCAAGGTATTTGTGCTTATCAATATGTTTGACATAATGAAATTATTCTTTTGGAACTCCCTTTCTATCAGATTTTGGAGCCCCCCCAATTCACCTTTATATACCCCCACTGTAGAAAGACCTAATAAACCTCTTGTTACTTCTACTCTTTTTTGCTGGTATTATACTTCTTTATTGAAAACTTATATATGTTGATGCTATCAGAAAGTATTGAAAACTTGCCCAAACTGGTGGAGGATATTGTTCAGACATCTATCAACACCGGTCCACGGGGAGCCCTAAGGCTAGCTCAGGGCGTTCAAGCATTTCTTGGAGGTGGTGGCGAATGGCTGGCAGATGTATCGAAGGTAGTTCGCGCTTCAATAATCTTTTCTCACCCCTTTGAAATCCATAACATTGCATTATTTTAACACAAAAAAATAAATGAATAAAACAGTTCCAGTCTTGCATACAATGTATGGATGAGTAATGGCGAGGATTATCTCGTTTGCATGCACTTCTAGTTTTCTGTATGATGCCTGGAAATATTTCTGTAGGATGGCTAGAAACATCAGCAGAGATGTAATTGCTTAGTCAATTGATCTCATTGTGAGAAATGGTTAAGCCAATGAGATTGTGCAAAATTGAACAACGTTTTTGAACGTGTTTCTTTTCCTTTGGACAAGACTCTGGTTGTAGAGGTTGGAATTCCCGTCTTCTTGAACTGGAGTTAATTTTGTTTCCTTTTACTGCATATTTATCTTTTAAATCCCATGTATGGCTGGCTTCCAACATACTTCAACCAAATTCTTCAGTGATTCCTGTCACCAGGACTGAGTGGTTGAAGGTTAATTTATTTAGTTGAATGGGATCAAGCATTTTAACATAGCATAGCTTTGAAGTATAGTGGCCATGGAATTATCCCAGGTTCAGTTCCTTCTGGCATTGCATCATTTAAAGTAAAAATATGATGCAGAATGAGTGTTGAAGATTTTCTTAGAAAATTATGTATTCCCAGGATGCAATGCTCTCTCGTATGATGAGGGCATTGGCACTTTATTTTCCTGTCCTGTTCTCAGAAGTTCTACCGTGAAAGACTGCTTCGTACTTGAGATTTTAGGTGGGCCTCTCTTAGATACTTTTGCTAGTTTGTTTCTCTACTCTCTTAGGGTATAACTTGGATTCTTATTTGTTTTTCCCCTACTGAGAATAATTGTAAATCATGAATTACATCTATATTTTAAATCCAATGATGCCATATTATATTGTCTGTGGATGCTAGTGCATTAAACTCATGTAAGTTCTTTCACCCACTCTATATTGATGACTGTACTGAAATCATTCTCAAACTCCATTAGATGGTTCCTTAAGTTAATGCCAGGGTTAAAAATTGAGGATTAGTAATGTGCTCTGACAGAGGGTTTATAAGACATCCCAAATGATGTGACTATTAGTGCTTACGAGTGTGATTTAGATGGGCATTTATCTAAAAAGGGTCTTGTTCATTTGGATTAGTTCTTAGAAGAGATCTGAGGATGTTAAAATTGTTCTATTTGTCACTTGCTTTACACACACACACACACACACATTCCTTTTTCCTTAGTTTTCTTTCTCATGATCCCTATGGATGACATCACTATTAGTTTAAGTTCTGATGCAAGCCACTTTTTGCAACAAACAAGGATGTGGATGTCATGGCCTTTGCCAAAGACCTGGACAAGATATTTTCATCCATACAGGCAAGCATCAATACTCGAAATACTCTCTTTAAAGTTTTTGTAATATTCTGTATTGATCATTTGAAATCTATTGGAATGCTACTTTAAAACACGCTTTATTAAAGCCTCAAACACAGTTTATTACTCTAATGCAGGATTTGGATACTGAATTAATTGTTGCAACTGCCAGGGATACAACTACAAATGCAACCGCTGTATCTGCCAATGCAGTTGTTGATGAGAGGCAATTGAATGCACTTTTTCTTGATGTGGTAAGCTGATCTTGCTTCAGCCAAAATATCTAACGATTTAAGTTTGAACATTATGCAAATAAATGTAGTGCAAACTGATTACTATGTTTACTGTTTTCCTGGCAGTTAAGTTGTGATTTTAGGACACAGTGTGCATCATGCCAGACCCATTGGTGATCTCTAAAATACAGTGATAAAAAAACACATAAACCATTCAAACGCCCACCTTTTTGTCAGCTATCACCGGGTTTGCAGATTGCTAAAAAAAATTTTATTGCTATACCTGTAACCCATAGGTAATGTTTGTGAAATGATAGTGTGCAGCCAGGATAGATGTTTAGTTTTAACTATTATCACAGGGGGGAAATTATTAAACTTTTGTTTTGAGAAGCCAAAGGATTGGATTTATTTTGGACAAGAAAATTATTATGAATAAAAACACAATATAGAAAGTTTAGTATAGACTGAAGCTTGCTAAATTTGCAGAAAGTTTCCAAATTATTTGGTAAGGGTAATTACAAATACCTAGAATTGGATGGGGAAGCTCAATCTTGGAACAACCAGAGAATGGTGGTAGCTCGAGGAAAAGCGAATTCAGAAAGGAATGGTGTGGATTTTGACAGTGATGAAGAGAATGGGAATGGAGGAGGGGGAGGAGGGGGAGGAGATCAGGAACCATTTGATTGGGAAAAGGAGATGAGGAAGAGAGTGAAGGAGATTGAAGAGAGGAGAGAGTTGGTGAAGAAAGCTGAGGAGTTGCAGAACAGAATATTTGATGATAATAGCCAAGAAGAAAAAGAAGAGAGCGAGGAAGAGAAGAAGGAGAGAGTGAGAAAAGAGCTCGAAAAGGTTACACTAGTACTATTTTTTTCTTCTAATTACTCGTGTATTTGTTTTCCTAGTTTTTATTGTTACCTTTTGTTTTCAAACAGGTGGCCATGGAACAGGCAGAGAGAAGAAAGACAGCTGAATTGATGTTTGAATTAGGGCAAAAAGCTTATGGAAAAGGCATGTACGGAAGGGCTATTGAGTTTCTTGAAGCCTCACTTACAATCATTCCAAGGTCGACACTGTTTGGTGGTGAGGTTGGTAATATAGTTTAATTTTACTTCACTTTGCTTTCTTTCAACATAACATTTTGATCATGGAGTGAGAAATAATAGGTTAAAATTTTGTTGTTTAGATACAAATATGGCTGGCTATGGCTTATGAGGCTAATAATCGACATGCTGACTGCATTGCTCTTTACAAGCAATTGGAAATGAAGCACCCTAGTATTAGCATTCGACGTCAAGCTGCAAATCTTCGATATATATTGCAAGCACCTAAGCTTAAGATATCCCAGGAGGAGATGGTCACCATTCCACTCATTGGTTCAACATATGACAGGTTGTAAGTTTTTTCATCAAACTGTTCAAATTAATTCCTGTTTTCAATATTTTTAATGCTGCGATATAAGTTTTTGTTATTAGAGATAAATTGGCTAAATCAATAATTATAAAATCAGTCAGTTTGATGATATCTGTTCATTTAGTTTGCACATTCCAAACAATATTTTCAACTCTTTTTGGCTTCATTTCATGTTCTTTTATACAAACAAAACCATGTAGTAAGTTTGGTAATTCTTTTGAAGTTAGCTATAGAATCCTTTTTGTTCAGTCAAACTGCTGGAATCCATTTATACCTTCTAGTTGAATGATTTCTTCTGCATGAGTCTAACTTTCCTAGATTAACCGTTCTCTTGCTTATGCACATGCATTAAACACTGGTACAATACTTGTGCAATTATCTTCTTTTCTTCTTTTCTTTTTCATTTTTTTCTCTTTTTTAGGTGGGGAGATTCATATGTGCATTTTAGATCAATGAACGAAGTTAATATCAGCTAAACTTATGTTGCAACACAAAGAATGCCAAGTAGAGGTTAACTAAACTGAATAACAAATGACAACAAAAATACAACCTGAAACTAATTACAATGAAGACATGCAAATTGAACAACTACTAGCAAAGAGCAGACTGATCTAATCTACATTTAAAAGCTAAACTTTGTTGCAGCACAGAGAATGCCAGCTATAGGTTAACAAAACTAAAAACAAATGACAAAAAAAATACAACCTGAAACTGATTACAATAAAGGCATGCAAACTGAACAACTACTAGCAAAGAGCAGACTTATCTAATCTACAGAGAAACACCAATCTTTGCTCTCTATCTCTCTCTCTCTATTTAAACCTTACATTGAAGATATGCTGCATTCATCCTCATTTTTATAAATGAACTAATGAGGACAATGCTCTTCATACTTTTGAGGTTGGAAGTGTGTTATCTCCAATTCCTTCCAAATCCAAACCTACTGGAAGGGTAAAATTATCTTGTAAATTCTGTAAAGCTCAGTTGAAATCCTGCATCCAGTCCCTCAGAAGTCTGAATGTGCCTCAATTTGACTGAGCTTTCACCCATAGCTGTTTAGTATAGAACAGTAGAAGATAATGTGGTATATAGTCATACTGACATTACAAAAGAGCAACTTAGGATCAATATTTGACCCCCAATCAACCTGTCTATCTTTAGCAAAAGCTATTAAGAAGAGCCTGCCATGAAATAAAGTGGAGTTAGATATTATAAGAGAACCCCAAAGTATCCTTGGACTTTTCCATCTAACAAAAACCCAACCTTTGTTTATTATTTACTGCTTATTAGGAGATATCTTTCAAAATCTAAGCCCTCCTTTTGCTGATTAGGGGAATAAACCAAACATAGCGGGTTAAAAAGAGGGACTAAATCATAGACCTGGAAGGAGGCCATTGCCAGTCACGGAACTCCATAGAAGCTGAAACTTTAGATTGAATTGGCAGATTCAAATAATAGACAATCCTATGTTAGTACAACTGCAAAAGAGGACCGTATGGGTACTGTGAATCCCACTGCAAGTATTTCTTTCCAGTACTTTTATAAAATCTTTAGATTGAACTGGCAGATTCAAATACAATGGCCATCTCACTAGTTATTGGCCTTAGGTTCAAAATATTTTTCCAGTTTCAATGGCAATCATCTGGAACATTAATGCTCCAAAACCTTCTTTTATTTATGATATGGATCCAAGCAACCAGTAGAGAAGGTGATGTAGAATCTGTAGATGAACTGAATAGAAAAAAAAAAAAACAATTTATAATGTTGTGGGGTAGTTATGCCATAGTGGAGAAGGGAAGCTGTAGAGAGAGGCGTGGGAGGAGCAGACAATCTTGGTAGATGAGTGTGTCATAGGTGAGGACTATCATAGAACTTGAATGTCTTGCTAAGGTGCATATTCATTGGCACAAACCCAAAGAAATAGGAAAACCAAATCCGAACATGAATAGGAAAACTTGCTGAATAGGACATAACAGTAGATTCTTTATAAACCTATTTTAACTACTCAATTGTACATACTAATATCTCTAAATAGTACTAAAAATCTTGAAAACTTCTCAAAGTTAAAAATATTAATTAATTTCCCTTGTAGTCCTTCATTCCCCAATATGGTGCCTTTAAGGAAAAGACTGTAAAAAAATATTCCTGAGGATAGCAGCTTGATTCCAATCAGAAATGGTCCTAATACCCAGCCCCCCCTCCTGTTTAGGTCTGCCTAACAAAACCCCAACCTGCTTTGGCTCCTTTTACAGAGCCTGATTTCTGCTTCCAGAAAAAGGCACAACATTTCCGTCTCACCTTCTTTATAAAACTCTTGGGAGAATTGGTATTCTGGGCCAATAACTTTGAGTGTTAAAGAGACCAGAAATTATAAGCTGAACTCTTCCAGCAAAACTCGAGAATATAGAGGTCTGGTTATCTATCCTTGCAGTGATACTTTCCTCAAGTGGATGACCAGCTGAATTAGAGGCACTTCCTGAAACCTCACTGGCAATTTGCGTACTTTGAATCTTGATTACTGAAGAATGTTTTATTTGTGGAAATAAAATCAAGATTAGTAGGTACATTTTACACATCAATGGATTGGTTTTGTCAGCAGGAGAACTGATCAAAGAGTTTTCCTTTTAGTACTAATCGATCCCTTTCTACCATTCTAGAAAGTGTACAACTCATCTTAAAAAACAGAGATTAGTCAACTTGCCTTTTGTGCACTTTGGATGATAGAGCATAGTACCTTCTAGAGCAGCCTTGTCTAACAATTTGTAGAGAATTTGCATTGAGATGATAGAAAGGTTAGGAGATAATGGATCCCATTGCCTTAGTCCTTTCTGATCTCTAAATCAGCTGCATAAACTTTCTTTGCTACAAACTGAATACCTGGGAGAAGTCACTTGTGCCTTAATCCATGAAATAAAAGGTACGAATAAGATTTTCCAGAAACAAATATCTTGTTTTTATAACAAATCTATTATTTGGAGCTTGCCATTATTACAGATTTCCATATGCTTTAGTGATCTTGAAGACCCCTCTATATTCTTATTGGATAATTTATATTAAGATGTATTAGATGAAGCACTAACTTCCATATCTTCATTTAAATGACCTCTGGACACCTGGAAATCTTTCAGATTTCCCTCTTTTCCTGCCTTACCTTACTTTAGAAACAGCTACCAGCGAGCTTGCTGAGACATTTTAGTATGTGATATGTACTGATGGATATCTTTCACAAGGAATGAGCAAGGATTACTCAATCACTCAAATGTGTTTTTCCCAGAGCACTACCAATACTGAGCATCCTTCAGCTTCAATTGTCTCAAACTTGTTTTAAATCCTTTGGATTCTGAACTGAATTAGTTATTCTCATGTCCAATTTTGATCTCAAGTTGTTTGAATTGACGAGCAATTTATGGCCCTTTATTGATCTCTACTTGTTTTTGAAAATTTAGTCTTGCCATCAGTTCATCATGTGATTGTGATTTACTTTTAATTCTTTCTTAGTCCTCACAATGGTAGACTGCTTTCCTGGAATTTCCACGTCAAACTTGGCCATGCTGTGGTGTTTCTAGCTCTAGATGGTCCAGACTTGGACTTGATGGAAGCTAGCTGTGTATCTTTGCAGGGTTATCACCCATTTGCCCTGCTTTAGTGATATTTGGTAATTGGTGATGTCATTTCTTGGTTCTGGATGCTAGCTGTGTAGCTTTGCAGGGTTATCACCTATTTGCCTTGCTTTAGTGATGTTTTGTAATTGGTGATATCATGTTAGGTCATGGTTTTATAGAGATTAATAAGCATTAGGCTTCTCCAGAATGTGAAAATCGGTGGAAAGAATTGTAATTATAATTGATCTTAAATAATGGATGATGTAGCTGTCGTGATGAATTTTTTGTTGATCCATGAATCAGCTTTAACATCAGCTTTGAAACCCCATTATTTGATGCATATGCTGCGATTTAAGAAAAAAGTGGTGATCTCAGCATCCTGCTATCATTTCACGCGTCTTGAAGTTGTTTGGAAAGTATATCCATGTTGAATCACCCATCCGTCTTGTCTTAATAATCATTAATAATCATGTACAACGTGTACATTATGTTTTACCAGCAGTTTTTCTTCATTTGGTGCTTTGTTGAGTATTACTCTCCTTTTGGTTGATAAATTGTTTCCCCGTGCCTGGAAAATTATCTGAACGCCCCTCAATATCATCACTACTCAGTTGATTCCTAGCACATAGAGAAGTGACAAGGTGGGATATGTTTAATGCAGCTATGCGGCATCATGGAGTGATAAGCACAAGGATAAGGATCAAGAGAGAAGTTGGACAACATCCAATCAATTGCCATCATCTAGAGATTTTATGGGGGACTTTCTGGTCTGGCGACCTCCAACTGGACTGGAGAAAAATCGAGCTTTTTGGTTTGCTTTAGCTTTGTGGATGGGATTGGTTGGAGTTGCCCTTTTTCTACAAAGATGAATCATACAAAACACACAATCACCATATTGTAACTATTGTACATGAATTGTTCGTTTGATTATATATGCATTCATCAATGTACCACCATGCCAATGGCATTTTGACATTATGGTATGTATGAATCAGTAAACTTGCTTGCTTATTCCTAACACTATTTTTTGAAGCATGTTTCCTTGGCTGTATGAAATAGAAGCCCCCCCCCATACTTGAAGGCGTCTTTTACCTTTCTTGAGCAAGCTTCTTGTGTTAAAATTGTTGAAGGATGAGGGCGTAGTTATGACCTCATTTGGCCATATGATAAGCAGGATAGCCAGTGATATATCATAACTTGTCCAAAAGTGTGAGTATAATGTGTAGAGGTTTTCAATGATTCATCAATGCTTCATAATAGCATCTTGCGATAAAACTAAGCTGTAAATGTGGTATGGGCGACAGTTAATGCTCAAATCCAGCTTCAATGCATCTGACCAGCACATATCAAGTTCCTTTCCACCTTTCTTTGGATTTTTTTTTTGGTTCTAGAAGCGGCTGGCTTGGGAAGGACATGTGGTGCCAATCATTCAAACGCTTAATCTCTAGACATCGATGTTAGTTTAGTGTCTTATAGTTAATTTATAATCGGTTGGTTATTGGTGCTGATAAATATATATTTATTATTAATAAAAGTTTAATTTATTTTTAATATTTATATAATATTAAATTAATGAATCTATAGTAAAGATAAAGTACATGGAACAAAAATACTTTGCAAAGAAAATTATCAAGTTTTTATAATTATGAGATTTATATTGCATCAAAGCATTATTCTAAAATGTTCTTAGGCGATACTCTTTTAAATACTGGATATTCATTAGAGTTATAAAAACTGATACATATTATGTTTTTTTTTTATGAAATGAAGTAGTTATTCTCATAAGTTAAGATATAAGGAATACCTAGAATTAATATCTAGATGCTTATCATAAAACATGTACACTGAACCGACTTGTAGCAGATTTGAAAAGAATTTTAAATCTTATTCAAATGATCAATGATTATTATGTAAAAAACAAACATGATTTAACATGACAGATATACTTCATGCTTTAATTTTAAATCAGAACATTATTGATAAAAAGATATTAATTACACTGAGAAACCTATCACAAAAAGGTTAAGTCAAATCATTAATGATTTTTCTAATATTTGAAGTATCATGACATGTTAGATGATGTACTTAATCTTCAAATATAAATTAATCAATTGTTTTATTGATAATAAATTAAACTGTTTAAATTATTTAATTCTATTTAATTAGAATTATAATTTATATTTTGGTCAACATATTACGAACCTAAGGAGTCACACACATTAAAATCCATTAGTTATAAATTAAACTATGATGATTTAATTAAGTATGATTTTATTAAAATATATTTTAGAAATTAAGGACTATTATATAACTAATAAATGAATTATATTTCTAGATCTAGAAAAATAAAATAAGGACTTGATTGAGTTAATTTCTAAAATTATCCTGAATTAATATATGAATATTATTCAGAAGGTAAATTGATATTTTATCAATTTATAGAGTTTTTCAGATTTTTCTATAAATAGTAAATGATGCCTCTTATTTTTAAGAGTTGTTGTTTGTTAGATAAAAAAAACTATATAAATACAAAATTAAAGCTAGCATTCTAGGCATAATAATATTCCTCTCTTCTAAATAGAAGATTTTTTTTTCACGGGTGGTTTGTGTGGATTACTATTGGAGATGGGACAATTAGATAACTTGTAGTTTGCGACAACTCATCCTTTAAAAAATTATTCAAAGCTAAAAAAAATTAAATCTTCAAGAAATAAATCCTTAATAACTCTTCTGTGTAATAAAATTCTAAAAACTTCTAAATAATTTTACTTTATAATTTTCAGTACTACATGTAAATATTCTTGAACTCGAAAGTGTGTGCGTCGATCGACGCACAGAGACATCTGTTCATCTGATGCAGCTTGTATCACCAATGGTTCAAGTTGAAAACATACACTGCAAGCTTCTGCTAGTTGTTTGTTTGTTTGTTTGTGCCATCATGAGCTTTATTATTATTGTCTTTCTTTGTTCAGTTTTCTTTACTTCTGTGTTCTGCTGTCGAATGGAAGTATGCACAAAGACAATGATCAACTGGAATTGAACGAGCTTGACTCAAGTGATGATCATGGCCTCCCACCCACCATTAGAAGCGAATATGAAGCCACCCGTACAGAGCCCAAAGTTTCATGTCCAAAATTAAATTACATGAGAAACTGGTGATATTGATAATTATTTATTGGACACCTAACCCAACAGACAAAAAGCCAAACATATGTGAGGCTAGGCACATGTGGTTGGCCTTCTCTCTCTCTTGTAAGATGAAGGTTTAAAAACACCCTGATGAATCTTTTCTTTTCCTTACCGTTCATGTCCAATAGTAAACATTCAACACGGAATCATGATCAATGTTTTTTCCTTTTCCATTTTATTTAAAAATACATCCCCAATAAAACTAGCTAGCTATGTTTTGCGTTGTCAATGTCAAGTGCTGAACAAAAACTTCTCACTTGCTGTTATCAACCATCAACCATGTGAAGAGGACACTTTTTAACAGAATTGTTCATGTTTTATGGCTCGAAGAAACCTTCATTTTCATGCAAATACAGCCATCTCTCTCTCTCTCTCTAGGATAAACAACAAGATGCATGGAACTTTCCACTTGCGAAATGCCGACATCAAATGGCCCACATAAATGAGACCACCTGTATAAATTTGCCAGGGCAGGGCTTTCTTGTACAAAATGGCATTCTCTTCTCTTTTTAGCGTTTATGCGGACACGACAAGGACGTGGACTTCACTCATGGAAGCCCGTGCCTCATCCTTCCCGCAATTCTTGAGGTGCCACCAACTCCTGAATCCTCTACCATATACTTACACGTGTCATCCTCTTTGCGTCACCTGCTTATCCTTAACCCATCAGAGGAGAAGAGCCTTTATATAAACCAGCCAGACCTCAAAAACTGCGAAGAGAAGAGCCTCTAACCATGGAAACGCTTATTTCTCCCACAAAAATACAACCTTTTTATTCACCAAGTCCTCTCCCACAAACCAAACGCCATCAAAGTTTTTCTGATCCATTGACTAGCTTGAGGTTCAAACTCAGAGAGAAGCCTAATCAAGGTCTATGTTTGGCCCAAAGATTGAATCATGTGGTGGCAGCTAGGTGTGGTAATCGGGGTCCGGTGGCGGAGCTGGAAAGAGATATGGAGGCTGAAATGAACCTAGAAGGGGAAGATGATTGGATTGTGGAGATTGGGAAGTTGAGAGAGGAATGTGAAGAAAGCAAAGGAATGGTGGAGCTGTTGGAATGCTTGGAGAGAGAAGCAATCATGGGAGATGATGAGGGAAGAGACCCTACTGATTACAACAGAAGAGCTCAGATTTTTTACAAAAGTTCTCAAGTTTTCACTGCTCTAAAGGAACGTACCACACTTTCTCATGGCCAATCATGAATCCGGACTTGTGATTTTGTAATCATGGTCATTGCTAAACTATGATGATGTTGTTATGCATGTTTTAACTCATGAATGATGTCCTGTCCCTATTATTTCGAATCAACAGAACCTCTGTCAAAGAATAAGCATGGTTTCTGCAGGTCATGAATCTAGACAATAACAACAAAGTAACAGAGAGATCTCAAGCCAAACTGAGTATCTTTGTTCCACTTTAAGCAACTTTCTTCTTGAGGCCTTGATCTGTTTTTCTCAAGAGATCCAGCAACATGCATCTTATGTTTTTTTTTTTGCGCCCCCCTGAATGGTTGAGGTCCAAATTCCATGAACATCCTAGAAATTCAACAGCAACGTCCGAGTCTCTGACGCACAGAATGATGTTACTGGTTAATTCAACAGCAACGTGCAAGTTAATTTGAAATAAAATTTCTATCAAACCAATAGAAAGGAATATCCACGGCTTAGACTTCAATGCTGTCGTCTTTCTCAACATTATGCTGTCAATAAATTGCACAAGCCATTTTTCTCGAAAGAACAGCTGCTGCAGTTAAGATCAAAACACGTGATATTAGTATTAGTTACGTCAAAGGAAAGGGATCTCTAAGTTATGTGCTATTCGTAGTAAAGATTGCGAAAAATAAGAATGGTGCCTCTCTCTAGCTTCAGGTGATTGCCACGTCACTGGATTGGAGAATTCTGGGGGGAGGGGGGAAATCAAGAACGAAGACAGCGTGTCATTTGTGATAAAGTGAGAAACCAAAAAACAATATGTCTGAATAAGTTCATTTTTTAAAGATAAATTAAATATCAATAAATTCTATTATGTTTTTGTTAGCTCAATAAATTCAATTCTCAAGGTTTTCTTCCAAATAAGTCCATATATATCTTCTTATACTTTCCTGAAAGATTCTATTTAAAAATTTCTTTTACCTGTTTGTTTTCTAGGAAAATACTTTACATCAAATTTTATTATATAGCATTTTTTGTTTATTTTTTAATTTCCCCTAAAACATTTTGAGATTTTTTTAACAAATTAGAGATTTATAATTATTGAAAATTTTATTCTTGTTAATTGTTATAATCATTACAAAAGGTTGAGAACACCTCATCATGCTAATGGTTATCAAAATTTTATTTTTAAAAACAAAATTTAAGAACATGAGGAATTATATATATATATATATATATATACACACACACTTTTCCTTTCATAATTTTAATCTAAAGAAGAAAAAATAGATTTCAATTATAAAATATTTTACATGTGAAAGAAATTCAACATTAAGAAAAAAAATATTATGAATGGTTTTTTAAAAATAAAAGAAAAGAAAATCAATTAATTGGTAAGTATATAAAGATGGTACGTAATATAAACAGTACAACTAAATATGATTTTCTTAAAAAATATAAATTATAAAAGTGAATTTATTGATCTTAAAAAATTAACAGAGAATTTATTAGTAATTAATTTGACCTCAAAGTTCTTATATGATGCAAGGTTTTAATATGTACAGGAGCAATAAAATGAATAAATAAAAGATAAATAAAGTGGTGCATTAATCAATAACATTGAAATTGAACCAATTAAGCAATAGGGTTATATGAATGCTCACCTGGTAATTAATAAATAAATAAAACAAATCAACTAATGCAATTTCTTTTCCCTTCAGAACTTCAGAACTCTTCTCCCTCAAACATCCAAGCAAATCGTTGGTAACTACGACATATAAGTCTACTCCAAGTATTTAAATATGACTATCAATGGAATGGAATATAGGCTATAATTTTTAGATTCCAACAATCTCGCTGATGAAATACTGTTTGAGAGAAAACATCATTATACTAAAAAAAATATATGACGCATTGGAAGAAGCGCAGGTCGTTTAGATACTAGTGATAAATTCATTTCATATTTTGAGTAGAATGAACTTGGAGGAGATGACTTTGATGAAGTAGATGACGTAATTGGAGACCCTACTTATATACATGCAATATAAAATAATTCTAAAATTTATTATTCTTAATTTTGTATTTTTTTAATTTTAGTTTTTTTTTTGTTAAGATAATTGATTATTTTATTTTGAATTGCATATTTTATGTAATTTAAGTTTTAATTAAATTATATGAATGTTTATGAAAACATCTATAATTGATCAGTAGGAGTTGTTTGTTGAAACTAATAACTCTAATTTTGCATTCTTTTAAATTTTCAATAATAATTAAACCATACAAATAAATATTGATTAAGTGTTTAACATTCTTTTCATTTATATTGTATGTGTTAAATTATTATTTGTTTAATTTAGAACGTAGTGGTAATAAATGTTATTTAAATTATATTAGATACTAATATTTGTAATTGGTGTCAATAACGCTCAATATGGCTGCATTTAAGAGTATTATTGCTGATTTGAATCATGGAGATAAACTAAGTGAAAAGAATTACGATATTTGACATCGTAAGATTGAGTATCTCCTGGAAGAGCAAGAAATGCTGGAAACAATCACACAACCGATGGTTGAACCTGAGCAAGAAAACACTACTCAGTATAGGCTTGATATGGAAGCATATCAAACTTATAAGCACGAGGATCATGTAGCTCACATTCTGATGTTGAGCAACATGAGGAATGATATAATGTTGCGTTTTGAAAGGCATCGTTCAACCCTATCAGTTTGAGACGCAATAAAGATTCAGTATGGGGGAACCTCCACTACTAGCTAGACTTCGTCAGTTAACCCTCAAATTTGATGGTTACAAGAAGCCCTAAAATCAGACAATAAGGCAACATCTTACAATCATGTCTAACATGATCAGTTAATTAAGGGGTGTTGGGCAGGAGATGACTAATGAACAACATGTCCACGTTGTTGTCCGCTCTTTGCCAAGCAATTGAGAACACATGTATGTTAACCTTACCCACAATGACAACATCAAGACATTTGATGATGTTGCTCGTCATGTCGAGCTTGAAGAAGATTGACTTCACACTAAAAAGCCTGTAAACAAGGCTTTCATATCTGAGACTAAGATGTGTGAAGCATATGGCTCTAAATATAAAAAAAGATAAGGGTAAGGGTTCCAAATATAGCAAGGGAGGAATAGAAGCAAGTAGTAGTGGACAGAAACACAAGTGTGGGAAATACAACGGTAAGAAAGACAAGAATATAAATTGTTTCAATTATGGTAAACATGGTCACTTTGCTCGTAATTGCACTAAACCAAAAGTCATGTTTAACCACAATCATCCCTCTAACTTATAAGTTAGTAGTTGTTGAATGCTTGCTGAATCTGTTTCTTTATGGACTGTAAACTCAGGAGCAATCAACCACATAGCAATGGATCGAACAACCTTTGTGGAATTTCATCAAATTCTAAAGGGAAGTAAATACATATACATGGGGAATAATGCTTTTGCTGCTGTGCTAAGGATAGGTACCTGCAAACTAGATTTGCAAGGCAGTTACACACTTTATCTTTATGATGTACTCTACGCTCTAGAAGTTCGATGAAATCTTATGTTTGTTCTTGCTTTACTACAATTGGACTTTAATATTGTGTATGTTGGTTGTTGTGTAAAAATATATTTGGATAATATTTTTATGATTTTATTTTTGTATTAAATGGTTTTATGGTGTTAGACACTATTAATATATCTATTAATGATAATGCTTCTATTTATGTTTAAAATTTCAGCACTACTAATAATAGTGATATCATAACGTGGCATCCTAGATTAGGACACATTGGGCAAGACCGATTACATAAATTGGCAAGAGCTTATCTTTTAGGATCACCTACTAAAGAGACATTACATGTTTATAAGTATTGCCTTATTGGAAAAGCAACTAGATTATCATTTGGCAAAGCTAAAAGAGTTAGTAGTTCATTGCAACTTATTTATTCAAACATTTTGACCTAATAAATACGAGGGCAAGACATGGAGGAAATTATTTCATCACATTTATATATGATTTCACACGATTTGATCATTTTTATTTGACCTCACATAAGTCTTAAACATTAGATTGCTTCATTCAATACACCAATCTTGTAGAGAATAAACTAAGCATCAAGATCAAAGCTTTGAGAACTGATCGAGGACGTGAATACCTGTATCTGAAGAATTTAAAAAATTTTATAAATAAAAATGTATAGCTAGACAGCTAACTATTCCTTATACTCCATAACAAAATTGTGTAGTGGAAATGAGGAATAAGACCCTATTTGACATGGTTAAGTCAATGATAGTGCATGCTAACTTACCAATTTCCTTCTAAGAAAATGAATTGTTAACAATTGCCTACATACTTAATCGAGTGCCCTTTAAATTTGTCTTATCTACCTCGTATAAACTATGGAAGAACGACAAACCTAATCTAGGTTATTTGCATCCATGGTGTATACAACTTATACTCATAATGATTCTCATGAATATGGAAAACTTGGTCCTAGGAGGAAGATGTGTATCTTTATAAGATATTTTGAACATTCCAAATGATTTGTATTTATTGGTAAAAAAAACTTATGGAAGAGTAATGAAGATTGAATCGCGTAATGTTGTATTCTTAGAAAAGGATTTTCCAATGACATGTGAGGTTAATAAAGATTTTCAATTACATGAAATGAAAAATCTAGATTATAGCACAACAAGCCATTCAGTAGAGGACTTAGAAGAAACTCTTAATTCTTCTAGAAATAGTGAGAGTGACATTTTGTCTATTCCTACTCTTATGGAGTAAAATCATGAGCAATCTTAACCTCGTAGAAGCATTCGTGAACCAATTCCTCATCATCGATTTGAGATTGAAGGGGAAACGTTCATGATTGCTCCACAAGATGATGAAAAGCCTAAAACATTTAGTCATGCTTTATTTGGTCCTGAAGTAAGAGAATGGAGTAAAGCTATGGAAGAAAAAATGGAGTCGATGAAAACTAATCAAGTCTAGGACTTGGTTGATTTACCGTCAAGACAAAGATCTATTGAAAATAAATGGGTTTTTAAAATGAAACATAAAGTAGATAGGTTAATAGAATGTTATAAGACTCGACTAGTAGCGAAAGGCTACACTAAAGAAGAAAGAATTGATTATAAATATATATTCTCACCAATTATGAGGATTACTTCAGTTCGCCTCATTTTAGCTACAGTTGCATATATAGACCTAGAGTTATAACAAATGGATGTTAAAATTGTATTTCTCAATGAAAAACTAAATAAGGAGATCTATATGGATCAACCTTTAGGATTCGAGACTAAAGGACAAGAGTGCAAAGTTTGCAAGTTTAAAAGATCCATATATAGTCTTAAGCAAGCTTCTAGACAATGGAACATCAAGTTTCATCAAACTATCCTTAAGGATGGTTTTACAATGATGAAAGAAGACCATTGCATGTATTTAAAAATGTTCTAACAATAGTTTTATAATATTATCCTTATATATTGACGATATCTTAATAGCTGGAAATAAGAAAGAGATGATTGATATTAATAAAAGATGGTTATTATCAAACTTTAAAATGAAAGACATAGGTGAGGCTAACTATGTTCTTCGTGTGGAAATCATAACAAATTATACTAAAAGGTCTTTAGGTTTAACTCAAGAGACTTCAAAAAGATGGTTGAGCATTATCACATGCAAGATAGCAAACCAATAGACACCCATGTTCATAATAGCTTGAGCCTGAGCCGTAATATGTGTCTTAAGACTCTAGAAGAAAAGGAGAAAATGTTCATAATACCTTATGACAATGTTGTCGATAGTTTGATGTATGCAATGATGTGCACACATCCCGATATATGTTATGTTGTTAGATTGGTTAGCCGATATCAATCAAACCCTAGTAAAAAATACTGGATGACAGCCAAAGGAATTCTACGATATCTGAAAGGAACTTCAAATTACATATCATGCTAGCAAGGAAAGAAAGACTTACGATTGATTGGTTACTCTAATGCTGATTGGGGAGGAGATGTCAACCAATCCAAATCAACTTTGGGATATGCTTGTTTGCTTAATGATAGTGCAATCTATAGAGGAGCAAAAAACAATCCTGCATAGCCTTATCTACTATGGAGGCCGAGTATGTAACTTATTCCGTAGCAATACAAGATGTTATTTGGTTAAAAAGTTTCTTGTATTATTTGAAAATTATCAAATCAACATCAGACTCAGTGATAATTTACTATGATAACACTGCTACAATAGTCATGGCCAAAGATCCAAAATACCAAGGAAAGACCCAACACATCAAGATGAGATATCACTACATTAAAAAAGCAATTACTAAACAAAACGTGATCCTAAAACACATTTATATATATTTTATAGTTGCAAATCCACTCACAAAACCAATAACACGGGGTGAATTTGTTATACATGTAAGATCCCTTGGCATATGTAGAATGTAATTAGTAATATAACTAGTTTTAAGTATCATACGAAGGCTTACAGTGATTGAGTAATAAATAAATGCTATTAGAATATTATTTTATTTATTATTTGTTTTATGGAATATATTGAGTATTGTATAGTATAATTTGTTCAAGTATGTCGATAGATTTAAATTAGCTCACTCATATGACCAGTGTGCATCAGGTCGTATAGTCTGTTCGTCAAGTATGAAATTCTTGTGCAAGTTTGAAATATAATGTATTAGATAGATTCAGTATTTTATGGGCGAGTGAGAGACAAATAATACTTGATGATATTATTATTATCATTATTATCATAACCCAATTTTGGATCCTCTAAAAACTGTTTTATAAAAAAATACATTTTCCTTTTTATTCAAAAATAAAAAAAAATATCAAAAATTTAAAATACAAAAATATTTTCAGGACACAAGGAGATAAGCCCTCGAGTTGCAACAAACCAAAATAACCAGATTGAGATATTTTGACACGATGGGCTGAAGAAAGATTTAACAGAAAGGGTGAACAAGTACGATGATTTGGTAAATAAACATGCGATGATGAAAAAAGAACTAGTTACTTTAAAAGGGGCTTTCAAGGGCAAAACAAGTGCTGACAAAGAACTGATTGCTTTTTTAAAAAAGAAATGAGATAATAATAGAAAGAGGTTGGAAGTTGAGAAAGAGAAAAATAAGTTGGTCAATCTCAGCATTTAAGAAGAAACAAGATTAAGAGCTCAGTATATAGCTCAAGCCAATGATGAAAGAGAAGTTAGAAAAATAGTTGAATCATACATGAGGGATTACCAAGAAATGCCTTAAGAGAATGAGTCACTATGGTTCAATTTAAGCTAAAAATCTAAGAGGAGGAATTAAAGAAGCTGAGAAGGTTATATCTAGAGGCTAAGGAATAGTTGAATGAACTAAAGCAAAAATTCAACTAATAACAAGATTACAGTAGTAGATTTGATGTCCAGATGAACACAAAGATAATTGAACTTTACATTGAGCTAGAAGAACTTCAAAAAGCTAAAGACCATATCCAACAACTGGAAATGATAGTTCAAATACTAAGCAGAAACAGAGAGTCATTGGCCATGATTAGTACTTAAAAGTGTATTTTTATCAAGGTTTTATATCATTATTTTACACTTGAAGTATCAATAACTCAATAACTAAAGAATGTTTTATAATAACAAGTCTGATATCATAAGATACCTTTAATTTATGGTAAATATTCATCTTAAATGTAGGCCTATCACATAAATGAAAGGATTGATTGATGAGTTTAAGTACTGAAATTGAAAGGACAAAGAGAGAGCCAAACTTAGAAAAAAGATGCTGGTTCAGTCCAAACTAGAACACTGTTCGGTCATCGGGTTATATCTGGAGCTGTAAATCTTGGATTTAGGTCTGCTTTATATGGATGGAAAGTTAAGACATAGGTTTAAAACTTTCATGGGAGTCTAAGATTTAAAAAGGCTATTTTCAAGTCCAAATTATAGCAACAACGAAGAAGTTTGAATCTGTCTTGCAACCCAGACACTGTTCAGTGTTCAGCCCATATCTTGAGTTCTAGAAGTCCAAATGACCTCAGTTTTTTTTGTTGGAAAGTTGAGACAATTTCCTAGAACTTTCATGATTTAAGTGTGTTCGAATTCTGACATTAACAATGATGTTTTATTCAGATAAGAAGATAAGGATTGTCACCAAGTCAAGAGTTGGCCACCCACTCAATAATTAGTCATCAAATCAATAGTTTTAAATTTTGGCCTATAAAAAGAGGCATTTGCCATGCATTTAAGAGCTTGGTGGTTCAGATCAAGATCTTGATCTTGCTCTCTCTCTCTCTCTCTCATTATATTTTTGTAATGCTTAAGTTTTGCTTTCATTAATATTATGTTTATGTTTTTCATTTTCTTTCATTTACTTAGTTAACTTGTATCTTATTTATGTTCTTATCTTGTTTATTTATGTTTCTTTTCTTTATTATGTTTAACTAAGTTTATTATGTCAAGGTGAAAAGGTTACACTAATGGTGTAAGAATAAGTATAATATAAACTCAATATGAACTTCAATGCTCATATCCTAAACAACTTGCTATTAACATGTTTTATCATTTTTATCTTATTAATTCTTAATACCTAACTTTTTAAATGGTTAATATAACACTTGGTACAACAAATGCTTAGCACTTTCATAGCCCAAACGTATGGTATAACCTACACCTGTAATATGAAAGGAACTTGATTTGTTGTTAACATAAGTTAGCATCATGAATTCCTGACAATATTTAAAAGTTTGTTGTTACTTAAATAAGATAATTAATATGATCATGTTAATAATTTATAATGAGCTATTAATGACAAATCATCCGATTGGAACCTCCTTTGTGTGTGGTTTTCAGTTAAGTAATAAAAAGAGTTTATACTATACTTGTTTGAAATACCCTTAGTGGATCCTCTAACCTTGACATTTATTTTTATCAGTGTTTAATCCTCACATTAATCTACATCTCAAAGTTCTCTTTAACTTATTGTTGTTGTTGTTGTTGTTGTTTATAATTTATATAGTTAACCTCCCTGTGGTTCGACCCCGGTCTTACCGGGTTATTTATTACTTCGACACTCCTACACTTGGGAGAAGACATCAATCTTTTGATTGTGTCAAGCCACAAGCAATAGTGAACTGCTACAAGACAACACTTTGTTCCATTACAAAATAAAACAAACGAACAAGTTAATTGATAGGGTGGCTCGAAAGGTAAATGAATTGCATGTGAAGGCCTCTTTGATCAACAATAATACTACTAGATAACTAGAATACTTGAATGATGTTTCAGCCTTTATTAGAAATGTAGTCAATATAGGTATTGCTTTTGAAAATGAATATATATGTATAGGAATCTTATCTCTCTATATGTAAGAAAATCTTCTTCATATGTAAGAACTATTTGTTTTTATTGAATGAAAGAGGCTTAAACCCATCTTTTTGTATTGTACTCTCCAACATGTATGGCATTTAACCGAGATGAAAACTCAGGAAAAAATCTCTTCAGATTTATCAAACAATAGATTTTTCTTGTATTCAACAATAGATTTCTCAAACATGTAATGGATTAGCTTTTTGAATCGGCTAATCCATATTTGATGTACGTGTACATATACTCTTATTTACATTCATACATGAGAATACATGTTATCGCACATGTGTGACGTCGTCACAATCATTCATTCAAGATCTCTCTAGTAATAGGAAAAAGAACGAGGAATTCTTGTTTCTTTTCAATAAAAAAATGGATGGAGTCGCCACCTAATATTTTGGTCACTAGGAACCCTAACTAATCTAAGAGTTTGGATAAGGGGACTAATTGTGTATGGAGATGACGTATCACCCCTAGTACATCTTACTTAAGGTGGGCTGCATTGTTTGTTTGTCTGATATAAACTAAGGTATTATTTTGTTTTCTAGTCGTTAGTCTATCTAATATTTAAAAAAAGTTCTCGGTAAAAAGATTTTTATTTTATCTGGTTAAAACCTAATTATTCTAATGTCAAAACAAATAAATAAAACATAGTGTCTTTTTTTGTTCAATATTAGGAATACATCTTACATATAAGTTCATAATCTCGTATATTAAAGGAAAAGAAAATATATTTTTTTTGATATTTTTTAATTGTAGCCAAGTTTTCATGGCTTTAATAAACTAGTTACTAAATCTAAAAAAACCATGTAACAATAAAAAGACTATTTTTTTGTGATTTTTTAGTAAGCTAAATCATGCCTTGTATTTTTTTTTACTGATTATGCAAATATGGTTTTTATTTTTATTTTTATTTTTATTTTTTGAGATACTTAGGCATATACACATAAATAAAAATATATTTTTTGTATTTTTTAAATAAGAAATTTTTTATTTTTTTAATTTTTTTAGAGAAAAACAGGCATATTTAATATCAGATTAATATCTTATAGTATAAGTCTACAATCTAGATATTAAATGAAATGGTTGGAAAACATGCAAGGGACCTAAAAATAATTTTAATAAAGACACTTTTTCAGAAATTTTTGTAAATTATTTGGGATCTGTTTGGCAAAAGCATAAAAAATAAGGAAAAAAACATTACTGGAAAATTAGTAATGCGTGTTTGGCATGTTTGCCAAACACGCCCTTAACTAAAAAATTGAGACTTAAAAAATGTCTTAAGGCCGTGTTTGACAAACACACCTTAAGGACAAAACAAATGTACTTTTCTTTTGATAAAAATAAGATATGTTAAATATGGTTTTATAGAGGAAATAGGCTCATCCCAACCACATAGGTTGGGCTTCTTGGCCTAAAGGCCCAAGCCCACCAACAAAGTTCAGAAACATAAACAAAGATTTGAAGATCAAACAAGGTCTTATCTTGAATCTAATGAAGAACATGAATACTATAAGAATAATCCTAGAAAAAGTAGATTCAATTTAAGATCAGATTTTGTTCAACAAACAACATAAAAAGGTGTAACTTGCGAAACTAAAACATAATCATGTATCAAACAACAAAAATGAGCTCTAATATGAACAAATCAAACCTAACAACAACAAAACCCTAAACCCACAATCAAAAGCATTAGTGATCGATTAATCCAAAAATAAGCTTTAAGATGATCAAATAAAGGTGAAAAACAATCATATAAGTGTTATTGCCTCGATTGGAGCTCAAATGGAGCCTTAAACATCAATACTTGAGAAGACCCTAATTTGGGTTCAAGAACATTCAAAAATAAAAACCTAAAAATTCAACCTTAAACCTAGAGAAGGCTCTACACACTTTAATCTAAAAAAGCATAAAAACCCAACAATGAGGCCTAAATATAGTAACTCTTACTAAAGCACACTCATGTACACTTCAACAAACATAAAAAAATAAAAAATAAAAGCAAAAAAAATAATGCAATAGTATTTAGATCAAGCTTTATAACAAACATATCTGGAAATCTAACAATATAAGAACATTAATTTGCCACATCTTTCAAGTTTTGAAAACATGAACTTATGCTTGTTGTGACTCAAAAATACACTAAAATAACAAAAATGCATATGTGAAACTAAACTTCCTAAATGATTCAACAAAAAAAAAAGTAATCAAACTAGTTAAGAAACTTGATAAAACATCTCTTAAGTTAAAACATATCATTGAATTAACATTCATAACACATTAAATTATACACCTAAAACTCTGCTTTTTCTTTCCCAACCCCCTTTTCCTTAAAGAGAAGCTGCTCTTTTATAACCAAAAACCCTCTGAAAGTTGTTGCTTAAACAAGAATGATTTTGCATAAAAAAAGGGTGGTTTTGCGTATGAACAGGTTTTAATTCATTTAGTACAGTAATCAATTGCTACTAAAATGAATTTGTGTTCATTGTTGGCTTTTAGATTAATGGACCCAATAACATCTATCCCCCACATTGAGAATGGTCAAGGTGACACCATGTTGAATAAAAGAACTAGTGGCATATTGATCTTATCTCCATGTACCTGGCACTTGTGAAACTTATCCTAAAAAATCTATAATGATTTAATGCCTTATGTTGTTAGGACATCTTTGTTAACCTATATGGCAAATCATTTTGGTTAAGCTAGTCTTTTAATCAACTTTTTCACATTTTCCCTCTTAGATGCCAGAGATGTAAACTTATGTGAACTTAAAAGGATTGCATAACACCTATGGTGATCCTCAATTGCAGAAACAGTAAAATCAAATTTAGTCAATAAGATGTGGAATTTCGAAGTGGGTGGTTGCATCCAAAATCTACCTTTTTCTTATGCTTAACAACGCAAATTTTAAATAACATCAAAAAGAAAATTCATTGATAAAAGTAGTTTCTTCTTCTTGGGAAATATTCCTGATCTTGTTCAACTTTCTCTTGTTGTCTAAGCTATTATTTCCAAATCAAATAATTTAGTTGGCTATGTGTGTGAATTTGCAATTTTGTGATGATAAATTTACCATGTTCTTTGAAAATGTATAAATGATAAGTATTTTGACTTACAATCTGCAGGGATATGCACTTCTTTGTGTGGACTTCCCGTCTTCTGATCTTGAAGTAGAAACACAAAATGAGGATGAGGTGACTTGCAAACACAATTTTTCATTTTTAAAAAAAATTATTTATGTTTATCTAATACTCACAAGAAATAGAAAAAATAAGATTGCAGCGTCATGAAATTATTCCGGTGTTGAATCTTTGTTTGCATGTAGTTTTGAAAATTGACTATGAGGTTGTGTTTAGTTTACATGACACACCAATAGATTGTTTATTTTAGGTTTGTTAACTTTTAGTTAATGAAATTTTATGGATATAATTGTATTATATTGTATTTTTAAGTTATTAAAACCATGTATGAATTTTTATTTGAATTATGTATTTTAAGGTTTTTGGACATTTGTATTATTTATTTCACTTTTATTTTAATTGTGTTATATTATTATTTACTACTTAACTGGAATTGTCAATATATAATTAGTTAAAATATTTTACTTCTAATTTTATGATTCGAGTTTACGATCCGAGTTTATATTATATATTCTGTGTCGTGTCAAAAAAGCATTTTTGACAACCTTGAGAGAGATATTAAATGTTTTAAGTGTTTAGAAAAGGAGCACATCGCATCTTACTGTCCAAACTGAAGAGTTATGCTTACAAGAGGCAATAAGCAGGTTGAATCTAAAAGTGACAGATCTAAAAGTGAATATATGCCACATTTGGAAGATTGTAATGATAAGGAGATTGCATATCCTGTTAAAGGGGAGGCCTTAGTAATAAGGCGTACCCTGAACATGCAAATCAAAGAAAATAATGTCAATCAGCAACGGAAAAACATATTTCACACTTGATGCCACATCCAAAACAAGGTATGTAGCATGTTAAATGATGGAGGAAGTTGTGCTAATATAGCCAGTGATACTCTTGTGAAGAAATTGAATCTGAGTTATATTAAGTATCCTAGGCCTTATAGATTGCAATAGTTGAATGAATGTGGTGAAGTAAAGGTTACTAAGCAAGTATCGATTGTGTTTACTATTAGGAATTATTCTAATGAGGTTATATGTGATGTAGTTCCAATGCATGCTAGTCACCTACTTTTTGGGGGTCTATTTTTTTGGGTAGTTCAATTGGAAGGTGATTCATGATGGGTTTATAAATAAATTCACTATTGTAAAAGATGGTAAAACCATCACTCTTGTATCTCTTTCTCTAAAACAAGTGTATGATGATCATATAAAATTAAAATGGATTGTGAGGATGGGAAGATGAAAATTCACGTGAGGACAATAGTGAGCGAAAACCATTAGATTCGGCTAAATCTAAATCATTAATTAAGCATGTTGAATAAAAGAACTAGTGGCATATTGACCCTAGTACCTCTTATCCATGTGTAAGAGGGGTCCAATACAACCTTATTTGGGCCATGAGGTGAGGACAACAAAGGAATCAAAAGAATTCTACTACAACTTGGAAACAACATGGGTGGCTACCTTTTCCTTTTGTTTTTAAGATTAAAGGGCTGCATGGAAGGCTATAAATAAGCCTTGAATCAGTTCTGTAATATTTTACTTCCTTCTCTTCTTCTTATGACAGAACATGGATTTAATATTAGAGGCTTTATTTTATTTTGTTAGCTACAATCCAAGGCTTGTTTGGGCTTAATTAATAATTTATTTTTAGTTAGGATTCAAGGCTTGTTTGGATTAAGTTATGGGCTTTTCAGTTTAGAGTTTTGGGTTAGTTTTGAGTGGATCTCATATACATAAGGGGTCCATTAGGGTTAATTTTTCAAGAACTATTTAAACTCATGTAAGCTAAAATTTCGGCAGCTTTGATGATAATTACTTCTGAATTTTTCAGTTTTAACGTGTGAGAGTGATTCTTGCATTCTTCAGTTCTTGAACGAACTAAATCTAACTTATTGAAGATTAACTAGCTTTGTGGTGTCATTTTACTCAATCCAATAGTGTTGGTGCCTTGGGGCAAGTTTCCATTGTGTTACACTCCTATTAGATCTATTTCAGCTTTTCAGGATCAGATCTCAATCTTGATTGTGGGTTGCGTGACCACGTGATCATGAGGTTCGCATCAAAAAGGTTAGAGTAGCATTCAATGTAGTGGTAGGTACGCTACAAATGAATAATTTGAAAATACATGTGTTGTTTGATCCTAGTGCCATTTATTTATTTATTGTTACAAGAACTGTAACCAAATTAGGAAAATAAGTAAAAAGGGTAGAAAAGTGATTTATAATTACGTCACTGTTGGGATATAGGATGGAAATTGATCGTATGTACGTAGGAGTGAGAGTTAGCCTAGTTGGATATGAAACAAAGGTAATCTCGATACCTTTAGAATTAAATGATTTTGATGTAATCCTAGGTATTAATTGGTTAAGTAAACACATGGCCCAAGTGGATTGTTATACCAAGACCATTACTTTCCAAAGACTTAAGGGTAGAAAGGTGGTCTTCAAAGGAGAAAGGATTTCTATCCCAATCAACCTAGTTTCAATTGTAATTGCTAGGAAGTTGCATAAAAAGGGATGTGTGGGATACCTTGTGTACGTCTTAAATTCTAACGGGGGAGAACTAAGGCTAAGTGATATCCTAGTTATAAGAGAATTCTTGAATGTGTTCCCCGAGAAACTACGCGGACTACCCCCAGATCGAAAGGTTGAAGTATCCATCAATACCTTTCTAGAGGTGCCTCTGATAGCACAACCATCATACAGTTAAAAACCCAGCTGCAGGAATTACTGGACAAGGGATTTATACGACCCATCAATTTTCCATAAGGAGCACTGGTTCTATTTGTGAAAAAAAGGATGATACTTAAAAGACTTTGCATAAACTACTGTCAGCTAAATAAGATAATAATGAAAAATAAGTATCCGCAATTGTGGATAGATGACATGTTCGATCAACTAAAGGGAGCTAGGGTATTCTTAAAGATAGATTTGAGATCTGGATATCACCAAATGAAGATTAAAGAATTGGATGCATCGAAAACCGCATTTAGGACCCAATACGAACACTACAAATTTTTGGTGTTACCATTTGGGTTGACAAATGCCCCGACCAGTTCTATGGACCTAATGAACCGGGTTTTCCAACCGTACCTTGACAAATTCATGGTAGTCTTTATTGATGACATTTTGGTCTACTCAAGCTACTTTGAAGAACATGAATGGCGGTTAAAACAGTGATACAAACTCTGAGAAATCACCAATTATATGCTAAGCTGAATAAATGTGAATTCTAGTTGGAAAGAGTAACATTTCTAGGATACATCATCTTTGCGAAAGGTGTCTTTATAGACCCCCAAAAAGTTAAAGTAGTCTTGAAGTGGGAAAAGCCAACTACAGTAACTGAAATATATAGTTTCTTGGGACTTGCGAGATATTATAGAAGGTTCATTAAGGAGTTTTCTTTGAAAGCGACTCACTTGACGCAATTGACTAGAAAGGATAAAAAGTGGATATGGTCGAAAAAGTGTAAAGAAAGCTTTCAAGAACTGAAAAAGAGGCTCACAACAGCTCCTATGTTATCACTCCCTTTAGAAACTAAAGGTTTTGTAGTGTATGGTGATGCCTTGAGAAAATGGCTTAGGTGTGTCTTAATACAACATGAAAAAGTAATTGCATATGCGTCAAGGCAGTATAAGACTTATAAAGAGAATCCAGTACACGACCTAGAGTTGGCTTCTATGGTATTTGCTTTTGAAAGCGACTCATTTGACGCAATTGACTAGAAAGGATAAAAAGTGGGTATGGTCGAGAAGGTGTAAAGAAAGCTTTTAAGAACTGAAAAAGAGGCTCACAACCGCTTCTATGTTGACACTCCCTTTAGAAACTGAAGGTTTTGTAGTGTATAGTGATGCCTCGAGAAAAGGGCTTAGGTGTGTCTTAATGCAACAAGAAAAAATAATTGCCTATGTGTCAAGGCAGTATAAAACTTATAAAGAGAATTATCCAGTACACGACCTAGAGTTGGCCACTATGGTATTTGCTTTGAGAATATGGAGGTATTACCTCTACGATTCCCGAGTTAAAATCTTCACTGATCACAAATGTCTAAAATTTTTGATGTTGCAAAAAGAGTTAAATATGCAACAAAGAAAATTGATAGAACTCATCAAAGACTATGATTGCACCATAGAGTACCAACCCAGAAAGGAAAACGTTATAACGGATGCCCTTAGTTGTAAAAATAAAGCAACCCTGAATAAGCCATCTGTATGGGAGGAACAACCACTAATAGAGCTGAGGTAAATAGGGACGCAATTAGGCATTGACTCCAGATGAGTGTTAATGGTTGACCTAACAGTACGACCAATATATCGAGAGCAGATATTACAAGCTCAACTCAGTGATATTGAGGGGTCTAAGATAAGAAGTAAAATGGATGTCATGATAAAAACCTCATTTCGAGTAGCAGATGATGGGACATTAATTATGGGACAATGTGTGTATGTTCCTAACAACGAGATGGTTAAACGGAAGGTTTTGCAAGAAACACATAACTCCAAGTTTGTCATGCACCCTAGTAGTACCAAGATGTACCAAGACCTGAAACCCCACTACTGGTGGCCCAACATGAAAAGAGAGATAGCTGATTACGTGTTGAAATGCGACATCTGTCAACAAGTTAAGGTAGAGGAAAGCAACTGTCATAACCCAATTTTTACTATTTTTTTTAGAAAGTTTCCAAAAAAATACTGAATTCTTATAAAATATGTTTCGACGCATTTTGGCTAGTTTCTGGTCATTTCATAATTTTCAACTATCTCTCTTGTTGTTTTCATATTGATAAATTTTTAAAAAAGAAAAAGAAATCAATCAAGCAAAAAATAACAATAAAGACCAGTTTAGAAAAAAGGATTTGAATTACATAAAGTTGTTTTAAAAAAAAAAGGAATTTTAAAAATTAGAAGCTAGAAGGTGGTAGAAGATCTTAGAGAAATCAAGAAAATAATAAATGGGTGTGGAGGATTGTAAAGATTAAATGTGAAAAGAATATTTTGAGTAGTATAAATAAGTGGTTATACACATACAAAAAGAAAAGAGAAATTAGTGAGAGCATTAACCATACAAAAAAAACCCACACCGAAAACACTTTTCCTCATCCTTTCTAACACACACCATCACCCTATACATCCAAAAGCACTTTCTAAAAAAAGAAGGTAAATCAACAAACAAAAAGCAATTATGACACATCAATCAGCCTCTATTCCAACCAAGACCCTTTATCTTCCCCAATAGCAAAGGTCTACTTTAGCTCCACTTATTCCATAAAGGCTCAAGCTCTCCACACAGTCCATCTTCTCTCCTCCATTGTCAACTATAATCAAGAACCACTTATTTTTTTCCTTGCCTTCATACACCACACATAAAAAAAAAATCATCTATAGTATGAAGATTGAAACCAACATGGACCCAAACATCAATCCCACTATAAACACCACCAACATTAGCCTTTAACTAGCCATCAACAACAATCAGCCATTCATCTTCCAAATCACCACCAGCAAGGACAACCTCCACACGACAGCTATAATACCTATACACCTTTGAACACACAATCTATTTCCTCATCAAACCAACCACGATCAAATCATCCAAACCAATTGTGGAGAGAGAGGATCAAGAAACAATAGAGAGAGAAACGAATTTGTAAAAAAATAAGGAAATAAAGCCAAACTTTTGTGTGTGGATTTCCTTTTTTGCAGGTAGGGGTGACACTCAATGCTGCACAGGGAGGAAGAGGAGGAGGAACTGCTCCAGATCCACCCATTTTTTTGTTTCACCTATAATGATGCGTTAACCCACGCACTAGCAATGGTGGTGGCACATGGGACCCATATGTCGTCATTGTTCCTATATTTTCAACGATATCTATGCTTGATTCTAATAGTTGTTGGACACGTTAAACACCTCGGAAGGATGATCCATAACCATTAATCATTTTTTTGACAAATTGTTAAAATGTTGTGAAATTTGGGACAAAGTGCTCATGTTGTGTATAATCTTTGGATTGTTTGGACAATATTGATTTGGATTAATGCATGTTTTTTTTTAAGATGATTTGGTAATTTTGTTGGATTGTGAGTTTATTTTTATGGTTATGATTGCTATTTGAACATTGAATGTTGGTTAATGGATTATGCTTGAGCTTATATTAATTTGTATATTAAATATTGATTAATAGATTATGCATGGGTTTGTATTGATTCATTTGATATAGTACACGATTTCAATGAAATTCATGAAACTAACAAGAATTGAATTGATTTTGGTATTGTTGGATTATTAAGTTGGTGAAAGATGAATAAATGGATTGTTTTAAGTTGATATCTTGATTAAAACATATTATTATGTATTTCCAAACTTGGTCTTAGTCTAATTTTAAAAAAAAATCAAAATTTTGGAAGACCTTTATGCAATTAATTTTGGGTATTTCATACCATTTCTTACCCTTTTTATATTTAATATTTAGGATTGTGACTCACATGTGAAGCGTTTTTCCATTATTAAATAAACTAATTTTCTTTAAGAAAATAAAAAAATAAAAACAACAAAAATCTTTCTATCAAAAATACATTTAAATATTTTTAAATTACATATGGTCGAGCCTCTAAAATAAGAATCATATTTGCATAAAAAAATAATATATTGCATGATTTAGCATTTCTTGAAAACACAAAAAAAAAATTATATCTTTGCGTGTATTTTTGGATTTAATAACAAGTTTATTAAATATCCATGAAAACTTTCTCTATATTTCAAAAACATAAAAAAACAATTTTGATTATTTTTATAACAAAGATTATAAATTTATATGTAAAATATATTTCCGGTATTAAAAAAAAATACAAAAAATATGTTCAGAATGGTTAGACTTGACCTATAAAGCTATAATCTACTCTACTGGTATGGTATAGTTTTAATCAATAGATAAACTAATGGTTGGAAAATAAAAATACCGTAGTAATTAGACAAATAAACAATATAATTTATCTTAGATAGAATATATTAGAAGTGAATTGACCTTCCTTTACGTAACTAATTTTTTTATCTAAATTTAAAAAACTAATTTTTTATTTTATTTTTAACTAATAAAATATAAAAATTTCTTTTTCTTTCAACACACCACGTGCACTGAATATCCTAATCTTAGGAAACAATTGCCACTGTACCGCACATGGAAAAAAAAGGAAAGCTTCAAGGTTTTTGGCATCAGCCTTGCATCATAGTGAAAACGTAACAACGCTTATGTAAGAAATATATTTGGAAGGAATTTTCCGTGAACCTTTCTCCATTGCCTCCTTCCTTCGATCTTCCTTTATTTTACCTCTCTCTTTCCTCATATCTTTTCAGTCAAAGAAAGAAAAAGGCATAAAAGCCAATCTGTATCTTCTCTTTTGCTAACTCACCACTAATATATATGATCCAAATATCCCATTTCTGTAGTATATATAGTAGTTAGAATAAAAAACAAGCAGGAAAGAAACAAAAACTGGAAATAATGGGCACTTGTTTGAGTGAAAAACTATCATCAAGCAGGGAAAAGGTGATAAAAGAACTTGTTCAAGGCCATGAATTTGCAGCCCAACTTCAAATTCGCCTCCAGAAACCTTGTGGAAATTTTGATGGGCGGTTTTCTTCAGCGGGTGAGCTTGAGCTTGTAGGGAAGATCTTAAGATCTTTTTCTGAGACTCTTTCTGTCATTACTTCTAGTGAATCTGCAGGTAATGAGATTTGTCAAAATCTAGCAAGTTCACTAGGAGACTCTGCGTGTTATGATGACCGGAGGTCTGAAGATTCCGGCGAGAGCAAGAAGAGGCCGGCTACCACCAAGGATAGGAGAGGTTGTTACAAGAGAAAGTAAGTTTAACCATATCCATCGTTATTATGTAAATGTTAGTTATAGATCCAATTACTGCACTTCTACCTTAATTAGTAACCATCATAATTAAAGATATTCATGATAATGACCTGCACTTCTGATACCTTTAGAGGGGGGGATTGTGATATTTTCTTTTTCTTCTGGATTGTTGTGAGATAATTGGTGATACATTTGCATGATTTAGTTATTTTTTAAATTTTAATGAAAACTAATACAAACATCTTTGCTTGCTCCCAGAAAGATTTCCCAATCATGGACTACAGTCTGTCCTACGATTGAAGACAGTCATGCATGGAGAAAATATGGGCAGAAGGGGATCTTGAATGCTAAATACCCAAGGTAAATGACCTCTCTCTCTCTCTCTCTCTCTCTCTCTCTCATTTCATTTGATGCTTCATTATTCCGATATATAATTATGGATCCATTAATTTTGAGCCTCGTTTGATATAAATGCAATCTTGAAAAGTGGTGGAG
>Ga0325410_1000831_pt1 | contig 33008 bp, 15 predicted proteins | sample PopdelMetagenome_16_FD_206182 | JGI IMG/M metagenome (GOLD analysis project Ga0325410, IMG submission 206182) | Populus deltoides microbial communities from Bellville, Georgia, United States - Xylem-PdIQD-R3 | ecosystem: Host-associated > Plants > Phyllosphere > Stem > Wood/Secondary xylem...
GGAGTATTTTTTATATTGTTATTAAATTTAATTTCACGAGTTAAATTTAAAGATTTCCAACTTAAATTCTTATCAAATTTAGATTACTAATTAAATTATATAAAAATTATTTTAATATGATTTATTTAACTTAATAAATTCAAAAATAAAAAAAATCAAATAACAAAAAATAAAGTGTTCAAGTTTAAAAGGAATTTGGATTATCGGTAAAAAAATATTTGAATTTTAAAAAATAAAGCCAACATTTTTTTTTAACATTAAAAGAGGATGATGTATTGGATCAATTTTGGTTAACCAGGATTAACTCGTCAGACTCGTGATTCAGGTAATATTTTAATTATATGATAAAAATAAAACCTATTAAAAGTTAACTAAATATTAAAAAATAAAATTAAAATACAAAACAATTAACAGAATCATTAAAAACCAAATATTGAATGTTTTGAGGGGGTAGAATAGATTAAGCTAGGCATATTGGCCAAAATGGCCCAGATTAGAGCCTTAAGTTAATGTATGTGGGCCCGGGTCAGGCCCATGCTCCTTTGTCATAATTATTTCTTATTTTTTTTATAAGCGGAAGATATTATAGTGTTCACCCCTTTTTTTAAAAAAAAGAAAAATAAAGAAATGGATAATGCGTCACCGGTTGCCATGCCTAACTCCAAATCCATTCATTATTGTGGTAGTTAAAAAAAAATGAGGTGGGGTTTTTTGGTTAAGAATCTATTTTTTTTTAAAATTATTTTCATCCAAAAAACACTTAATAAATATCATAAAAATCTTCATAAATCACATATTAATCACAAAATATCCTAAAATCACCTAAGAAAACCAAAATCACTCGAACCTAAAAAATCAAAATGAAACTCAATTTTTTTCAGACATGTTTGCAGATAAAACCTATCATCATCGAATTTTCCTTATCAAATAGAACTCGTTGGATCAAATTAAACCATGTTTTGTTGTTAGTATCACGACAACCAACTATTTTCTCTCTTTTTCGATATTTTTCAACAACTTTCTCATTTCTCTAATTTAAGGACTGAAAAGTAAATAAAATAAATTTTTAGATCAAAATAAAAATTATCATGAGTTTGGGGTGAGTCATGTGTTTTTTCCATGTTTTAATTTAGATCTTAATTTTATATAATTAGACCAAATTAGCAAGGAGGCTCATTATTCACATGAACAATGGTTGACCTACTTTTTTAGTTTTTGTTAATGGGTTCAGCTATTCAAACTTTAAATTAATATTAACAATAAACCTAAAAGGATCCTTGAATCCCTGAAGATTACGAGGCAAAACATCATAGATGCATAAAGTGTATTGCTTTTTTGTTTTTTTTGTTATTGATTTTTTTTATTTTCATTTTTTTTCAGGTGACTTTGTTTTATCTCTAAAACTAAGAGGCTAGAATGTCAACAAAATAAAACTCAGGAACTAAAATGACAACTTTATTTTGTTAACCCAAGCTTGTGCACATGAACTTTTTTTTTAATCATTTTTTGTTTAATTATTTTTTTTGTTGATTTCTCCCTAATTTTATTTTTCAATATTAGATTTTTATTGATTTTTTTAATTTTATCCTTAAATATTTGGTTAATGATCAATTTTGCAAGCCTCAATTTTTTATCGTATAATTAAATAAATAATAGTTTCACAAAAAGCAAGTTTATTAAGAGTGTATTTGGTATCGTGGTAGCTGTTGTGGTTTATAAAAAACTGTTTTATAAAAAGTACTTTTAGTTGAGGTTGGTTTGAAAAAATATATGTTTGGTTAAAACTGTGTTTGAAATTGAGGTTGAATAAAAAGTAATTTAATGTATTTGGTTAAAAATGCTTTTTAAATTGAGGTTATAAAATAACTAAAAAAGATATATATTAATATTAATGGTTTTTAATTTAAATATTGTTGATTTAACTACTGTTATTATTTCATGAAATAAATAAGACTTTATATAAAATATTTTTTTATTGTTTCATTAAACTATTTACAATTCCATCACGTACGAAATTCATCGGACAATGACTACAGTTTTCATGGTTTTTGAGCGTGCAACAAAATCAAGTAAAATATCATCAGAAACAAAATTGAAATTACCATCAAATTCTGCAAATATCACGCCATCATATGATCTCCTTCTAATTTATGTAGTGTTATTAAATAATATTAAATACTAATTTTTTTGAATAAAATACAATTAAAAATTAAATATTTTTACTGTTTTTTTTTTTTGCAGAGAGTGAATTTTTGTAAAGAGTGAATTAATTCACTCTCCACGCAGATAAGGAGAGCACCTAAAAGACTAGGTGAAGAACAAAGGGAAAACATAAGAGAAGAAAATGGTTTCAGTAGGCCAGCCCTCCATCACCGTCATCATCATCTTTAAGTGTAGCAACAATTACGAAGACTAGGGGAAGAACAAAAGGAAAACTATTAAGAACAACCCTCGTGGTTGAACAGAAGGAAAATGGTTTCAGCAGGCCAGCCTAGTTGTCTCCCTCGACGCCTCCAGCACCGGCACGCCCAGGTAAGAACAACCCTCATGGTTTTCTCATCTGGACAAAATCCACCCATACCCGAAGCACTGGTCAAGGAAGGAAGATGGGAACAATTTTATACTGTGTTTATAAACACAGTTGCATGAATAGGAAACGAAAAACATCTAATTTTTGCTTCAGCAAAATTGAGTTTTGAACGCAGATAAAGGTGGTGTCCATGTATGAAAACTACGGCTTATTTTGTAACCAAATGATATGTTGGTACTGTTAAAGAAAAACACTGCCGCAAAAGCTTAGCCAAACGGGCTCTAAATATAATAAAGTCCATGATCTGCACCACGAATTCGGAGAGTTAACTTGTGTTAATGGATAATTTGGCTTCATAATTTGTTTTATTTTGTTTTCTATGAGGTTTTCATGATCTCAAACAAGCATCCTGATATTGTGTTGGTGCTCAATTTTAAGAGTGTCTATTTTTATTTTCATATAATTAAATAAAAAATAGTTTAAAACATGTTATTAAACCCAGTGAAGTCTATGACTTGAGTCGTTAGTTTAACAAGTTAGCTTGAGTTGATTGAAAATTAGACTTTACTATTTTGTTTCAGTTTATTTTCTACGAGGTTATTGCATGTGTCAAACAAATGCCTTAGTTTTGGGTTGGTGCTTGGTTTTGCGAGTGACTATTTTTGTCATCATATAATCAAATATCAAAAGTATAAAAAATGTTAAGAAAACCCAAATCACAAGTTTGGCAGGTTAAGCAATATATCGATCCAATAAACTGCCTTCATAATATTTTAAAAATAACATTTTATAATTTTTTTAAAGTTATATCATGTTCTTACTACTCATGTAAGTTATTTTTAAACATATCAAGCCGATTGGGTCAAGTTGAGGTAACTTTCACATAATTTAATTTAAAAACAGGGCTAGGTAAAAAGTCAGGTCGAGAAGTTTCAAGGATAACCGCTAGGCAAAGTTTAATTACACTTCTAAAATTACTCCACAAACTACACATTTTTTCACATTTACCGATCCATGATAAAGCTTTGGCCAATTATCTATTGTCGCACGTGTGCGGTGAATATTCCACTTCATCTAGCATGTATCTATCTATCTGGCAAATATGGGGAGACAAGAAATTCTTGTCTTTTATCAGTGAAAAATGGCATGGGAGTCTCCACCTAACATTTTGGTCACTAGGAACCCTAACTGATCTCAGAGATTGGGTGCAGGGACTAATTGTGTAAAAGGAAGATATTAGCACCCCAAATACGCCTTACCTAAGGTAAGCTGCATTGTTTGATCGTTTGATAAAAAGCTAAGGTGTTATTTAACTATTGGTCTGTCTAGGGTTCAAAAAAAGTCCTTCTCAATAAGGAGGTCCTTATCTTATCGGGTAAAATCCTAACCGTTCTAACATCTATAAAAAAAACTATATTTTTAATATCAAGAATATGTTTTACGTAGAAATTCGTATCCCAGATACTAAAGAAAAAAAATATATTTTTAGAATTTTTGAAATATTGGCCAAGTTCTCATGGCTCTAACAAACTTGTTATTAAAGCCAAAATGCATGCTAAAACCTTTTTTGAATGTTTTTGTTTTATATGTAAAAAAGACTATGATTTTGTTTTTTGTTATAGGAAAATGATGATTTTTTTTTAATCTTTGAGAGACTTGGCCGTATGCATGAAAATAAAATATATATTTTTGGTTTTATAATTTTTTTTTTCAATGTTTTGACAAAAACCATGTATTTTAATACCGGATTTGTAAGGTGTCACCACCTCTACAACCTCTATCAGCCAAAACTATTTATACCAGGGAGTAGTAAGGTGTCAGGGTATCGTTTTCATGCAGGTTTCATTTAGTTTGGGGAAGAAACGAGGTGTCAAACGCCTTGAGAAGGAGGCCCCTCGGGCAGCCTCTCTGAAGAAGATAATGAATAGTAATTTTTCTGTCAATTATAGTTTAGTCCCTTAATTTGTGATTTATCTTTAATTACACCCTTGATTGGCCTCAAACTTTTAATTTTGTTTAATTTCGCCCATGCCGAACTTTAATTCGAACCCCATCTTTCTGCACCTTTTCTAGTTTGGTCCTTGGTCTCTGATTTATGCAATTTGACCCTCAATTGATCAATAAACTTTCAATTTTTTCAATTTGGCCCCTAATTTGGTTAATTACAGCCCCTCTATTTACGCGTCTTTTCCAATTTAGTCCTTGGTTTTGGATTTCCTCAATTAAGTCCCTAATTGGCCATCAAACTTCAATATTTATGCAATTAAGCCCCTGATTTGACCAAATCAACTCTCAAAAATTATAATTTGACCCCAGAACTTTAATTTCTTCCAATTAAAATCCAAATTGACTTAAAAATCCATTTTTCTTTCAATCAAATTAAACCTTCAATAAATCCAATTAAGTCCATAAACATCCAATTTAGGACTTTTCTCCTCAAATTAACTTTTCTTTTTCCAACAGGGTTCTCATCATTTAAAAATATATTGTCAAAATTTAAATGTTTGTATTTTTTAAACTCCTTAATCAATTGTTCTGACCATTTTCCGTGCGCTTCAGCCTTCTACTGCTATTATTATTTTTCAATTTCTTCCGACTATATATTTATATTTTTTTTTCTTTTTTGTGCGAGGACCCAAAAATGGGTTACAACATGTATTAAAAAAAAAGTTACAAGCTGTTGTGAAAACATTATAGGCATAGACTTATTATACTATGGATTGAAATGGTATAATGAAATCTTTTCCCTCAAAAAGAAAAACCAAATGAACTGCCTTTCTAAGGTAAAATGGTATTTTTCATAGGATACATTTATTATTATTAAATTAAACAGCGTTATAATGATCTTTCCATATTTTTCTATCACAATAAAGTTACATATCTATACTTGTAAGCAAAATAAATAAATAAAAAGGCTACAAAAGGCTTTGACATCATTTATTTTTATCTAAAACAGTAAAATGACCTTAGTGCCCTTCAAGACAAAATTTGTAAAACTAGCTTTAAGGGATTTTTCTATCTTTTCCATATGGCTTTTAATTTTATTATAATCATGCTGGCTAGGGGAAATATAGTCTTTTAATAAATATAGAATATTATTTAGAAAAAAACTAGTTAGTGCTTGTTGTGCACATGTCAGCATGTGGGCAGCTTTCATGCCCTTTTAGAAGGCGCGTAAGCCGTTGTCTAACCACTAAATACTGCCTTTTGCGATGGTGTATAATTCATCATGGTGTCCCCTTTATACCTAGGCAGTGCGTGTGGTTGAAGGGGCTCTAGTTTAACGGTGATGACCTTTTCTTTTCTTTTTTTCTTTCTCTCTCTCTCTTCCTAGATTCCCATGTCTGACCCTCTAAATTTTTAAATTGACCCTTCAATTTTTTCTTCCTTCACATTTAGTCCATGTTATTATTGTTTTTTTTATTTGGGATATTTTATGAAATTGTTAAAAAAATTAATTTCACCCCATCAAATTCTACAATGATCAAATTTGGTCATCATTCTTTTGATTGCTATATATATATATATGATGGTTTTTAATTTTTTTTTTGCAATTTCATCCTGCTTTATTTTTTTATGTTAGGAAAAAATAACTTGGCCCACAGTGTAATGCTAGTCATCTATCTAGTTAACAAACACTAAGCGGTGTGACCTATTCACTATAGCATTTTTATTGTTTATCATCTCACAAATAACTATGAATTGAAATAGTAATTTTTTAAAATTTTAAATTTGGTCCTACATTTGAAAAGTTCAGTTTAGTCCCTTGTCTTTTTTAGCTATTAAGTAATCCGTCCTTTTAGTTTTTTGAAATTCAATTTTAGTACCAAATTTCATTTCTTTTATTTTCAATCTTTTTTATGAGAGGATAGAGAGAGAGGCTCACCAGATTCTAGTGTGAAGAGAAATTCATTGTTGACAACATTTTCAGTCGTAAAAATAGTCGATTTTAGTGTCAATGAGTTATATTTCATGAGGGAAGTTTGATCTAGGTGTTTTTTTTCCTTTTCATTGCCCGAGGAGGTAGATCCAACCATGAGAATCATTTTGGATTCGAGTTAATTTTGGTTTTTTTAGCTTTTTTTGTGGCCATGGATAAGTCTATCAAGGTATTTAAGGTGTTTTGGGTAAAAATGGGTTAAAAAATGAGTTTTAAATTGAAAAAAATAGAACCCCTGATTTTTTAGCGACCTCTATCGCTGGAATATATAAAAAGCATACGACGTCATTTGCTGTCTTTATTTTTGTTTTTAAAGAAATGGGGCAGATGACAAGAAACTCGCCCCTTTAAGAAATAATAATAATAATAATAATAATAATAATAAAGATAGGCCCAGTGCGCGAGTTGGGTTGGAGGGCCCACACACCTGAGCTGTTTTTTTAATGCCTAAGCCCACGCGGTTAAGCTCTTTTTTTTCCTATTGGTTTTAAGAAAATTGATAAAACAAATCATTGATCTAGGTAGCATGTTTAACGGATAGTCCATGGCACCTAATGTATTATTTCAAGAAAAAGTGTAACATCCAACTCATAATCCATGTAAGAGCTGGGCTATATTTTAAACTTGTGCTTACTTCAATAGATTCCAACCGTCATTCCCACATCATTTAGAGTCTGTTTGATATTATAATAGCGGTTGCTTATTAAAAGATTTTTTTTATTTTTTCTATGGTTTAATGCCTTTTCTGTCCCTCAATTTTTTTTAAAAAAAACAATTTCACCTTTTTTTTATAATCTGTTTTTTTATTTAAATTGAACCTAAAAGAATGCAATTTTACCATTTGTTGTCAATGATCTACCTTTTCTATCTGGCCCCGTATGCCTATCACAATTTTTTTACTTTCAAAAATATGTTTTTTCATGCAAAAAAATATCATGCGTTTTATTATTGTATAATTAAATGAAAAATAATCTTTGGGTTAAAAAGTTTACTGCATTTAATGACATGCAAAACTTTCATCGTGAGTTTGCTTGGTTGGCTCAAGTTCACTCCGTTTTTTTAATCAAATGTTGTATTTCACCGATTTCATCCTTCATCATTGAGTTAATTTAGGATTGAGCTTTCTAATTTATTTTTTTCAAGATTATCCCCGCGAGTTTTGCAAGTCAGCCCAAGTTAACTCAAGTAAATCAATTTTTTTTTGCATCTTAGTATTAATTTGAAATATCATTCAATTTATGATTAAAATTTATTATTTTAGAAAACACCTTATAAATACCTAGATATTTTTCTTTGCACTCAAAATTATTTTTAATATGACCACAACATAACACGGATAAATATACTAGTTACATAGCTATTTAGGGTGGGTTGTAATCCATGGCCACTCTTCATTTTTAAGTGGTGTGGCATTGATGAATGAGTAATCTCAATCAAGTTTAAGAGCACGTGATAATATATCGATTTAGCATTAAGTGAGTTTTCTTCATAGTAAAGGAATATAGTTTGAAATTAATGGAATCCAAAATCTTAACATGAAACCTCATCATCTTCATCGACAAAAGAAGTGAGCAGTAAATTACATTCGACAATAAAAGTGTATTTGGTAGTGTCGTTGCGGTTGCTTTTCAAATAGTTTTTTGTGTCAAAATACATGTAAATGATGTTTTTTTATTTTTTAAAAATTATTTTTGATATCAGCACATCAAAATGATTTGAAAACACTAAAAATATATTAATTTAAAATTAATAAATAAATAAAAAAAATTTATATTTTATTAAAAATGCTTTTAAAACGCAGAAACAAACCTACCCTTCAAATCATGTGGGAAATATGATGTGGTTTTGTTGGCAAGTCACGTCCATGAAGACATGACCCCTCAAATATGCCAAAACAATGCATTTTATTTTAAACTGATCAATCAGCAGGTCCTGCGAAGTTCATCAAATATAGCAACCTCTCGCTGGCAATGGAATCTTCTACAGGCACACCTAATGCATCATTGTAGAGAGGAGTACATTGATGGGGGAAGGCTAAACCAACGACAAAGGAAAAAAATGAAGGAAAAAGAAGAAGCCACCAGCGCAAAATTCAATATATTTTTAGCTATACACGCCGCTCAGTAATGGAGGCGATGTGGTGGAAGAATACATTTTATATATATATATGAAAATACTCGATTTTTCATGATTAAACTCGATAATTAAAAAAAAAATACTAAAAGACAATATTGCCTAGGCTAATTATGTTTCGTTGATAGGGGCAAATCATAATTTAACTATTCCAATTCATATTGCTAACTAGTCTAGAGCACAATAAAAAGCTCAATAAAACCACTTCCCCTTTTAAGTTTTTTTTTTTTTTTAAATTTTGTGTGTGTGCATATTTAAATTCCATTCGGGGATGAAGGGCTAATCATTTTGATGCTTTTCATTAAAAAAAAAACATGGGCTGCGATGCGGGTACAATCTCGTTCCCATACAAAACCTTAATAGGTTGGGTTTGGACTCGTATACAGGACGAAAAGGAAAAGTGCAAAATAAAAAACATTATATTTATTTTGTGAAGCTAATGACAAAACCATTTTTGCCCCGTCTTCAATTTTTCAAGGAACATTTGGGACAATGACCAAGATGGAAAATTTAATGAATGGTTTTTCAACTTTGCACTAGTAATATTTTTTTTAAACAAGAAGATATGCTTGTCATAGAGTGCGCGGCATCAAATGATAGCGAGTTCATCTCTTAAAAGGTGTTGGAAATGAGTTTTGAGTTTAATCATAAAATTTTAATTATACAGTTCAAGAGTCGTTACCTCGTGTTATGGTCTGTAAGAGTAGAGGTAAAGGACTGGTTGTATAAGGAAAAGACGCATCATTTCAGTGCACCCTACCTAAGGTAAGTTGTATTATTATTTAATTGTTTTTCTAGATCATATTTCTGTCCACTGGTCTTTTCTAAGATTGCAAGTAGATTTCTTTTTATGAGAAAGTTTCTACTTTATTGGGTTAAATTCTAACCGTTCTAAGAGCCAAACTTATTTATTTCTTGGATATAGCTAAGTCCTAGCATTCCAACCAACAAAACAATTGTTATGAATTTTTTGTATTTTGGTCCAACCCTAATGGATAATTAGAAACTGGTTACGATATCCATTTTTATATTTATTAAAAAATGATAAAAATGTGAATTTTACCTTTTAGAAAATATGTATGAAAAACCTTTTAGGATTTGGCCGTATGCACAAAAATAAAACATTTTTTTTGTTTTTTTAAAAGAGGAAGTTAATTTATTTTTTTTTAAGTTAAAAAAAATTTAAGAAAAGTTTCAGAGAAAACCAAGTATTTTAATACTAGATTTCTGTTTTATAGTGTAAATAATATAAATATACAGCTCAATATTATGCAAAATTATTAAGAAAATATGCGAGAAAATCACAAATATTTTGAATGGACTTTTGGAATTTTTTGGATATTTTTTCCTTTATTATTATTATTATTATTATTATATGTGCTAGACCCGGCCAAATCGGGTCAGGTCGAGTTGGGCTGACAGGCGGCCCACCAGACCTGTTCTCCCTCCTTCTTTTTTTTTTTTAAAGTGGGTTGAACCCGACCCAACCATATGAGCCGGGTTGAAACGAGTTTAACTCGACTAGGTTGGGCCAACTAATGGCCTAACAACCTTTCTTTTTCTTTTTATTTTTTTTTGTTTAGGTTGAACCCGACCCAACCATTTGAGGTGGGATGAAATGGGTCCAGCCACGACATACATGGTTGATGGTCCGGCCTAGCAACCATGTTAATCAATTTTCCATTTGCATGCAGAATGAGTTCTTCTTCTGCATGTAAATGGCCGCAATTTTGCAGCCAAAGGGGAAGAAAAAGATTACCTGGTGTAGAGGATGGTTAGTTGGCAGTGCTAAGAAGTTTGACGTGCGGCTAGTGGCGGTAACGACGATGAAAACATGGCAGAGGAAGTGGGAGAAAGCTGCAAGGAGAGAAAAAAGATGGAAACACGAGGAATGACTTTTTTTTTTTGTAGACTTTGGCTTCAAATTTCTTCCTCTTCAGGTCATGGAATCCACCCCTATTTATAAGGGGTGGAAGAGAGATATTTTATCTTTACTGGTGTCAAATATTGGCCCTTAATTTGAACCGAAAGGATTCAAACCATTGGTTCAAAGTTGTCATCATGAGCTGTCAGATTTTGACAACTCAAGGCTGCTTGAGTTGACCTATTTGGGATGACATCGAGGTTGTTGTGCTGTCAATCGGCCAGAAAGAACCATATCAAGGTATGATAAAGTGTCATACCATCATTTTGGTGTATGGTTTGGTTGATAGATGAAGCATTAAATGCTCTGAAAAAGTGGCAACTCGAGCAGCTTTCAGGTTAAAAAATGATGAAGAAGATGACCAATATTAGATGACACATCGTCTGGTCTATCTTTTTTCTCTTTTTTTTTTTGTCAAAGCAGCGTTGTTTGATTTAAATGAAACAATGTCATTTTGGATTTTAGGGTTTTAATTTAGGGATTTGATAAAAGTTGAATTTTGTCACTCGACTTTTGATTTCTTTTAATTACATCCCTAATTGATCTTGAACTTTTAATTTTATGCAATTTTACCCTAAAAAACTTCAATATTAGCCCAAAATTTCAACATCTTTTTCATTGCGGTATTTGGTTTTAGAACTATGCAAATTGACCCTCAATTGATCATTAATTATTTTTTTCAATTTCACCCTTGATTTCAATTAATTGAGCCCTTATAGTTCGACGCCTTTAGCAAAATAGTCATTGACTATGAATTTCTTCAACTTAGCCATTAATTAACCTTAAACTTTTGGTTTTTTTTTGCAATTTTACCTCTAATTTGAATCAATTGACTTAGTAAAAATTAAATTTGTTCTCCTAAAATTCTAATCTTCTCAATTAAGCCCAAATTAGGTTCTCAAACTTATTTTTTCACCAATTAATCACTTTATAAAATTAATTTGACCCATTTAAAGTATAATTAAGTACTTGCACCTAATTAAATTCTTTAGTTGGATCCAAATTAATTATTAAGCATAATTAAACCTTAAATTCGGCCCATGATTAAATCAAATTGGCATATTAAAAATCTAATTATGTCACTGGACTTAATTTTTATATAGATTTGTCCAATAATCATTTAATTTGACATTGAATCTACATTGTCTCTCCAGTTTTGGGCATAACGAGGTATGATCAGGTTTTCGTCTTTGTCCAAAATTGCAGCTTGATTGTTTGCATATCTGAAATCTTTTATCAACCAGCTTTTTCCACATTCTCAGTCTCCTTGCTATTATTATTATTATTATTATTATTATTATTATTTTAAAAGGAAAAGGGTAAATTTTAGGGAATAACCCAGATATGAGTTATGACAATGCTAATTTGAATTTTTAGATCTAAAAGGATTAAAATTAACTTTTTTGTTGGTTTATTTTTTTTATATATAAATAATTATTATGTTTAGATATATGTAGGATTATTTATATTTATACCATAAGCTTAACATGCATAAGACTATTGATGGGCTTTTTTTTTATGCCCATATCATTTGAGCCATGACCTAAACAAATACATCTTTACTTAAAATTGTGACAACCATAATGTTTAGGTTGTAGCCTAAATGATGACGTCCACATTGTTTGGGTCATGGCCTAAATAGCTACAACCCTATAAAAAATGATCAGATTAGGTGAACATATCTTGAGGTAATTTTTTATAAAATCACGTGTATTCTGAAGTAAACATCACATGACATATCAATAAAGTATAGTTGTAATTTTTTTCAAGAGAATTGGTGGCGTCACTTATTGCTTGTTTTAAGAAATAACATGTTAAATGAAAAGTGTTAACTCATAAAAACATTTTGATTGGCTCATATATAGGCCAAAAAATATTCATCGACCAAATAAACCATCTTCATTGGTCAAACATGAAGGACAATACATCTTGCTTGGTGAAGAAAGCATAAAAATAATAATCACACCTATATATTGTTAGATGGGCTACGATTTGCTATGATCAGGTAAATCATGAGATCATCAGTGGTAGGTGTATAAATATCCCTCACCACTTATCAAATAAGTATGACCTCTTAACCATTACTCTCATTCTCATTTTTCTTTCTCTTCGTTTTTGTCTTATTTGTTAAATGATTTATGCATTAGAGGGTCATCTATCTATACAAGGGATTGTTTTACAGGAGAATAACCAAGCCTAAATAACCTAATTAGCTCGATATTAAGACCAAATATAAGCCCAAACATTCTAGTCCAATTTGTGAAAAACCCAGATTCCTCATTGAAGTTTTTGCGGCTTCATCAACTATTTATAAATGAAAAGCAAACATTATCTATATTTTGTTATGTCATGTCTTCTATAACCAAACAAAAGATGGAGATAAAAATCATGTCTTTCATATTAAACTAAAATTGAATAAGTTCCTTCTCAGCATTTTGTTTTATAGTGTGTTATCACTATTGCCTTGTCCTTTCACACTTGCATACCATTTTTAACTTAATCATTGTGACAAGAAAAAATGCTCAAAGAGGTGGATGAAGAGGTCTAGCTTGATACACTATCAAAATGACACGTGTATAAATATCCCATATCACCCATCAAATAAGCATGACCTCTCAACCATTACTCTTATTTTTATATTTTTTTCTCTCAGTTTCTCTCTCATTTGTTAACTAATTTAAGCATCAGAGGGTCCTCTATCTATATAAGGGACTTGTTTTGCAGGAGAAGAACCAAATCTAAATAACTTAATCAACTTGATATTATACCCAAATACAAGCCCAAATATTCTAGTCAGTTTATGAAAAACCTAGATTCCTAATTGAAGTTTTTGTGGCTTCATCAACTATTTATAAATATAAACTAGACATTATTTATATTTTGTTATGTCTTATCCTTTGTAACCAAAAAAAAGATAAAGATAAAAACTATATCTTATTTATCAAACTCGACTTGAATAAGTTCTTTTTCAACATCTTGTTTTATAATATGTTAGCATTATTGTCTTGTCTTTTCACACTAGTATACCATTTCAAACCTAACCGTTGTAATGAGAAACAGTCCTGAAAAAGATGGATGTAGAGGTCTAGCTTGATTAAACACTAACAAAGTCGATTTATAATTACAAGTGTATTTGTCTTAGTTTTTCAACTTGCTTTTTGTCCAAAAAAACAGGTTGAAAAGCTAAGACAAATAGGCCTTACATCCGAGTTAGGTTGATATATGATATAGGCCCTTAAGATCAAATTGAGCATTTTAAGTTTAACTTGTGAAATTTGAGTTTAGTTTTAACCAAGTCAATTATAGTAAGACAATCATTAAGATTGGATTATAAACATAATAGAAAAAAAATTATATTACTCTATAATTAATGTCAATGTCAATTTCTTCAAATAATTATCTTGCAATGTTGCCACATTTGTTAAAAAAAATATAAAATTAAAATATACACTTTTTACCGAGTTATGAGTTTTGATATAGCCTTCTTTGATGCTTATCTTTCACTTAGAGGCAATTTTTTTCTGCAATAAATTCTTTATTTTTTTTATTTTAAAGCAAAACCACAAGAAAATACACATCATATTAACTACCAAGTGCAAACTCAACCTTTTTTTTTTTAAAAAAAGATATCATACCTTAAAAGCTTGATGATAATCGATGAAGTTGTAAAACTTCATACTGTATTTGGGCTTTTCATAACCATGTCTTAGGCTGAAATGTTTAGGCTTGAATGTAAGCTTTGTCTTCGGACTTGGTATATTCCCTGCAGAATAAGTCCTCCATCAAAATACGGGACCTTTTGATGTTTAAGTTAGTAAATTGTAGGAGGGAGATAATACACAAGAAAAATAAAAAAAATGAAATATGTATCATTGTTTTTATAGAGTTATGTTTTGTATTGTTTGTTCTTCTAATAATTTGGAATATTTATTCACCTTGATCAAATGAACTTACCTTGTGGAGAGTGAAGTAAAGATAGACAATAAGTGTTTTTCCTTACAGGAAACCTAAAAAGATGAGTATGTTTGTCCTTTTTGAGAAAGATTAATGCTTAAGGGTGATTGGCATGAAAGGTTGAAGTCTTTCGTGGAGACATGTTAGCTAAAAAAAGTTAATGAAAAAGTAGACATGGAGATAGCCATTAACAAGAAAGGTAGCATCACACTAACATCTTACACGTAAGCATAAGAGACTATGACGCCGTCCTAACTTTAATAAAGATAATAACTTTGCCTTATAATGTGTGTCAGTCCCTAGACTTGGAGAGTTGAATGGCCACGAGCATGGATCGCATAATATTTTTCCCTTTCGTTCTTTCCTTCTTTTTTTACATTACATGTTATCGGTTAAGCAAATTTAAAGATTGAACTATAGAGTTTTAGAGGAATCAAGGATTGAAATGGAGAAAATAAGGAAAAAGTTGTTGATACATGTAATACATGCGCCAACATGTGAATCACGTATACCACTTTTGAGGGGCTCATGTGTCTCACTCCCAACTCTAATGGTGGCCTTTCTTGGGGTTATTAGATTCATCTTAGTGAGATCTTTTCAGTGACATGGCATGTGTGCTGATTAGAGCTTCGATATGTCTCTGATGTCTAATTCTTTATTTATTCTCTCTCTCATTTCCTTGATTCGCATGCCATTGTTTCTTCTTCTCTCATGCATGCTAGTTTCCTCTTTTTTTTTTTTAGTCCTTGTGCCTGGACCTAGGCCTAACTAGAAGGGTTGTTTTGCACACCAGGCCCAAACGGTAGGGTATTGAGTCATTTAGGCCAACCCAAGGCTGTTTTTTTTCCCTTATCAATTTCCTATTATATTAAAAGAACCGAGGTGAACCCAACCCTTCACTGTTCATATGAATAATGAAGGAGCTACCCTAATTTATTTTTGGTTTTTTAAAATCTCATCTTACTTTTTTTTTTCTCTTTAAACTAAATCCTTTTTAGTTTTTTTTTTCAATTTTATCCTTCAATAATGCATTGATTTTGAATTGATCTTTATAATTTGTTTCGGTTTACTTTATATGGTATTATCATAGTCTTAAACAAATATCTCGATATTTGATTAGTGTTTAATTTTGTGGGTGCCTATTTTTGTTATCATATCATTAAATAAAAAATAGTTAAAAAAATTGTTAAACCTAGTAGAGTCCATGAATTGGATTGCGGGTTTGGCAGGTTAAGCTCGAAGCCCGAGTCGATCTAATATGTCATCGTTTTAATATTAACAAAAATTTTATCTTAGATTTTTTTCTTAAAGCTAAATCACACTTTTTTACCAATGTCAGAGTTGTCTTTGAACCCACCAAGTTGATTGGGTCATATTAAAGCAACTTTAATACAAGTTAATTTTAAATATAGGCTTGTCAAGGAGTTGAGTCGAGAGATTTCAAGGTTGACACATTGGGTTGAACCCAATTGTTTTTTGTTTTTTCTTTTAAATTCCATCTTCTATTTTTTTTCTTATGATTAAATCCTTTATTCATTTGTTTTTTAGTTTCATCTTTTAATATTTGATTGATTTTGAATTAGTCTTTATAATTTATTTTAGTTTGCTTTTTATGAGTTTATTGCAATCTTAAACAAATATCCTGATATTTGATTGATACTCAATTTTGTAAGTATCTATATTTGTTATCATATTATTAAGTGAAAACAATTTAAAAAAAAACGTTATTAAACCCAATGAAGTCTATGATCCGAGTCCATCATAAGTTTAGCAGTTTAAGTTATAAAACCTTGATTGATTTAATATGTTGTCGTCTCAATATTAAAATAAAAAAGATATCATCTTAATTTTTTTTTAAAGTTAAAGCATACTTTTTAATGATAATCTGAATTGCTTTTAAATATGTCAAGTCGAGTCATATCAAATCAATTCCCACGTATATATTAATTTGAAACTTGGATTTAACAAGAAATGAAATTTAAAAATTTAAAAATTATCCTGTTAAATTCAATTTAATAATAATATTAAATAATTTATTTGGTATTTTTTTCATGTTAGAAAACATACCATACTAATAAACTAGTAATATCTGTGTAAGAAAATGTGAAAAGGTGTTTTGCTGGCGGATTTTTGTTGGCTTTACTACCTATACACAAATACCTGTTAAATTAAAAACTCCAATGAAGAGTTATTAATACCGAAGGTAACTCTTAAAAGCTATCAATTAATTTATTAGTATGTTAACGTTAAATAATTTTTTTCAAAGAATTATATGAATTATTTACAATGTGATGTTTATACATCAGAAAAAAAAAACCACGATGATACTCTTAAAAACTCATTACTAACAGAATTTATTTAGAAAAACAACTTATGAAAAAAATCAAATCTGACAACAAATTCCACCACCGTAGAGGCGTAGACAGCACTAACAACGCTAAAAAAATACCACAAGTTCCACCGCGAACCGTGCGAACCGTACGAACCGCAGCGAGAAAAGAAAAAAAAACCGAACCTGGTGCACTGAGCACAATGCCACCATCAGCCGCCGCCACCGACGACGACGACGAAGACCACGCCCTTCCCCTTTCCAATCCATCGTTCGCTCAAATCTCGGGTTCCGACATGGATATCGATAACGGTGATGACGAAGAAGAGGAGGATCCGGAAGAAGAAGTAGGCGGCGGAGATGACGACGACGACGACGACGAGGAGATAGAAGAAAAAGAAGAAGTTGAAGAGGAGGAAGTTGATCAGAGACGTAACGGTTAGTTATCATATCTGATTGATTGATTTTTTTTTTAAATTAGGTAATATTGTGATGTTTTTGCTACTGTTTTGTTTGACTTACTGCTGAGCGTTAGCATTGTATGGATTGCTTCATTGATTAACGTGGCAAATTATGTGTTTGCTTTAAATTTGATAAGATTAGAAGTTTTGAAGGTATTTAACTCAAAAATGGCTAATGTTGTATACCGCGTTTTAGGTTTTAGTGGGAGATTGTTTAGGTGATAGGCATTGAAAGACGAGCCTTTTCTCGATTGGTTTTGTCGGAGGGAATATTGCCAATGCTTGAGCCTTGAGGTAGTGTGATTATTGCTTGAAGTAGAAGTGAGCAACTATAGGTTTTTTCAGGTTTCATTTGATTTTGATGGCGTGTACTTGCTTCGTTTGTTATAGTTATTGTGATGTTACTGGGATAATTAGGTGTTGCTTCCAAAAAATTTTAGTCTTTTTATGATTGCTCTTCTGAGTTCTGGTTGAATTGCTAATTACGGATTTTCAAGGAAGCATGCTGAATCGTACATTAGAGAGTTTGATTAGCTATGGAAATGGTGAGTCTTTCTAATGGGTGTTTGGGTGGCATATGACTGACTAGCTTTTAAGGTGATTCATTTGATGGAATTGTATGAACTTCAAGGTTGTTGGCTAGTTCTTTTGTCTGTTTTTTCGGATATGCTTTACGAGTCATTTATCCTTCACATAACTCCGAGAGAGTATGATAGAATAGAAAATTTCCATCACTCAACTTTACTTGCACGCACACATACATGCAACCTTACATCTTCAAAGAAAAGGGTGATGAAAGAAATGTAGGCATTGGCATTGGTTTAGTAGAGGTGTTAATCTGGTGTTTTCAAGCAGGTATTTACATGCTTAAAATTAAAGTTTGCTGCTGCACGATACCTCTGGTGCTTTTTTTTTTTTTTTAAATGTGAAAAGCAATTATCTTACCCTTTTTCTTTTGAGGTTTCCTCTTTTCTTTGTGTATTTTTGAACTGTATCAAGATGCTGTTTCATATGAATACAGTTCCAATGCAGTCTGGCACGTGTCAAAGCCATTTTAAACGGGTTTTTTCCCCATCTTTTCTCTCTCTGGTTGCCACTTCTGCCATCATGTTTTTGCTTCTGTGCCACATGCTCATCTTTTTTTCTCTACTGAATTCATCCAACGTGTCATCCTCAGTTTTGCCGTGTATTCTTTCCATTGTACTGCTTTTTTTTTATTCCTATGCGCTTAGTCCAATTCTTTTTGCAGTGGCACAGTGGAATGTTTCTTTATGGCATTCTTTTAATTTAATAGAAACCCATATGGACATTTTCATTTTGTACATCTAATTTTAATTCTTAGTATAGCATCATCTTTAGCTTACTCTACTTGTGAATGATTGATGGTCGTTTAATTGATTAATTTTCTCTTGGTTGTCATTGTGCTTTAATCTTGATTACTGTCCATTCCATGCATATTGGTCTCTTTCTATTAATTAATTAATTTTTCATTTTGAAGTGCCTTTTATAATTCCTATTTATATAATTTGTTGAAGCTACACCATTAAGAAAAGTAAAACAGTGATGTGAAATGATAAGGGAAGATGGAGGGTGATTAAGAAATCAAATAAAAAATGCATTGAAATATGGAGATATCTATATACATGCTGTGTGCCTTGTGAAAGAGAAAATCTGAAAGAATATTATGATGCCACATTATCAATTATCAATGTTAAAACATTTTGATACTGACTGGTGTTTATTGAAATCAGGTATTGTAGTATTTATAAAAAGACAAGAAAAGGTTGTAATTGCATAATAATAATTTTCCAATTTTAACAAACTAAATATAATCTCACATAATAATGAAATTAAAATGTTGTAAAGAAGCCATTGACATCCTGAAAATCAGTAATTAATGATTTAGCCAACATAAATGCAACAAATGACTAAAATTACAAACATAATAGAAACAGATATTTGCAACTCTTCATTATTTTCCAAAGAAAAGAAAATGAGTCTTCACCATTTGCCATACGATGTAAAACTAAAATAATCAGTGAACATAAAGAACAGTCTGCCAAAATAATAATAAAAAATATAACAATAATCAATAGGATAAATGAAATATATGGAAGTATAATACGAATAATTATGCAAGTTAAATTGCTTAACTGATCAGAAGAAAAAAATAGTGCTACAACCAGAAACAAAAAATACATTACAACATATCCAAATGCAATGCCTATTAGATTGGATTTTTTTTGTTGACTGGGTGGAGAAATCTTGACTTGAAAGAAATCAAAGTGGAAAATTTGTTGGAAACCAAAAATAAGCAACTATTGATAGAACTCTCAATTACTCTAGGTTTTTTCCCCTTTCATCATTAAACTATGCTGTTCAACAAAGACAATAATTTGGAAAACTAATGAAAACTAAGGGAAGAAGAAGCAATGATCTAATATTTTATAGCTGATTTGTTGAAGAACAATCTAGGACATCAGATTGAGCCAAAATTTAGGACAAAAGTAGGGAGGGAACAATGATCTTGAGTTTGAAAGCAATAGTGTCATTGGTGATCACAAAGATGGTTTTGAGTTTGAAAGACAAGATAGGTGATTTATGTCATTCATTCTTGTACCTAGGTGGATAAGGCGCGAAGGATTGGGAAAATGGAGGAGAGAATTCTCAAAAGCACTGAAAAGAAAAACTGGTAAAAATTGAAGTTAAAAGGAAATGCATAAAAGAAAACAAGAAAAAGAATGGCCAAGAGGAGACCTAGAGAATTTCAAGAGAAAGTAGAAATGGCAAGGTGACTACTTCTCCCCTATCATGTGCCTAACTACTTTCTGTTTCCTTTTTTCCTCCCTCCCTCTTCATAATTGGGAGTTTGGTCAAAGGTGGGTAATTGTTTCCTATGGGCAAAGCAGGGGGGGAGGGGGGATGCAAGACTTTTGAGAGGTAAGCATTGCCTTTTCTACTCTCTCTTGCTTCCTCAAGCTTTGAAGTTGCTCTCTTTTCAGCTTATGCCTCGTAACTGTGGTCCACTAAAATGTGATGTGCCACTGCACTTGGATTTTAAGCCATACATCTTAAAAAATTAACTTTTGCACCTTTGTATTTATGAAAGAACTTTTCGTTGATTAGATAAACTAAAGAAGGATCTCACCTTTAATAATTACTCTTGTACAATAATTTTCTACTATTGCTTAACCTCATAACAATGTTACCCCACGCTTTATTTCTTAGTGATGTGGCTTTGGATACAATAAGTCTATGATTAGAGTGGAGGAAATGCTATGTATTTACCTCTCAGGTTTGGTAGGGGGCAGGGGGGATAAGATCATATGCTAGAATCTTTGACGACAAATCTCCATTAAAACAACTTCCATGGGATAGAAGAATCGTGTGATCTCTTTACAAAGTACAAAATGAAGGCTTTCAGATGAGTCTATTATCATGTGCTCGACTAAGCACTAGCTAGTTTTGCTGGTAAAGTTGCCTGGCGTGGTATGGAGTGATCTGGGACTGATTCCTTCTCGCATTACAAATCTAATGGGGAGTTCAGGTTATGTTGGTTGGCATGGTACCGAGGCTTAATTGGGATCCCTATGAATAATTTTTGTTTTGTGATGTTCAAAGGGTCTTGAAAACCCTATTTTCCCTGTACTCTAGTCTAGGAGAAATCCCTATCTTATAATATTTTCTAATTTCATAAAAAAAGGAGGGCTATTGATGCAGGTGCTATTTCAGCATCTATATGAGCCTGTAGATTAGCTTTTTCACCGCCACTTCCTTTTCAAACTAATTAACAACACTTTACAATTGATTTCACACAAAAAGAACAGTTTACTAGACCTCCGTCCCCACCCCCAAATACATGATCATTCTTGCAGTTATTTCGAAAATGATTAACACAGCCAGCATCAACTAATTTAGGTACTAGGAGTCATTTCATTCTAAAAGTTATGGGAATACACTTTCCTTCCTCAAATGACTCGGACATCATCAATTTGCCCTTTTCCATGATTTGTTTACTCCTAGAATGAAGTTTGGATACTCGAGAATTTTTGCTATGGCCTGTCCCATACACTGAAGCATGCTGTTAAAAATGTGGTAGATTTCTACCTTTTGCTTGATTATGCACTTTCTCAACAGAGCAACCATGCAGGTTCTTGGCTTTGACTCAGTAATTACTAATTAGTCGGATATTTGATCCTACATGGAGTTTCCTTTTACTTAAATCTCCAAAAAAAATCTTTTAGGACCTGATCTATTATGAAAACATCTGTCTTAAGAAGTTGATAGCTTTGCATTACTCTTTATTTAGCTCTTCTTCCATGTAGATAATAGACAGCATCTGGAGTCTGACAGGCAAATGGGATCACATTCTACACATGAGATGTCTGAACTGAGGGAAGATAGTGTCAGTAATTTCAAATGTTCTGGCCCTTTGGATGGACCATTGACATTGCAGAAGGAGAAGTCATGTGTGAATTATTTAGATTCATGGTCCCCCAAATTAAGTAAACATTTGGTTATTGCTCAAAAAAATGGAACTTTGGAACATGCAATTAATAAAACAGATGCCTTCAGCAATAGCAAGACTCATTTAAGTAATAGTAGCGAAGCTATAGCTGTTGAGACCACTGAGCCATTTGTTATCACAGGCATAGAGGTGGATGTTGTCTTATCTAAGAGAAACTGCTTGGGTCAGGAGGCTAATGTCGTTCTGGATTCTAAGGAAGAACTTAAACCAGTGGACGTGAAGTCAGAGGATAGCAAAGAGCAAACAGAATCGAGGTGTGGTGATGCTGGCTTAGTCTTTTCTTGAACTTTAATTATCATAGAATGTTCTAGTTTGGGTTTTCCCTGAGTAATATCTCCTTTTCTCGTGGTATTCATACTTCTTACAAATCAATTAGGTTTTCCAGATTGGTGGCTTCTGGGACAAGGGCAAGAAGTTTATCCCCTTCTACTGAGCTTAGGGATGGAAACAAACGCGCAGCAGTAATTTGTGACTTTTTTGCCAAAGGGTGGTGCATTAGAGGGAGTTCATGTAGGTTCCTTCATACAACCAACAAAGCAGATAACACAGGCCAACAGTTAGGGGTAGATGAGGTTGCAACCCGAGAAGACCAGTTTGATGAAGGTATTTAACTTTCTTGTAATATGGATTTTGAAGAACCTTCCCTGTCAAGATGTTCTGAATATCTGATATGTTCCTTCCCCTGTATCAGGTGTGAGAAACATTTTGGATACACCAAAGTTTCCTCATTTTCCTGACCCAGTTGCTGCTTCAACAGATAAGGAAGCTACATTTTCTTCTCATTTCTCTTCAGAAAGACTCCCACCACTAGAACACAAAGAAAACGGAAGGTTGCATCAGTTGGATGATAAGCACAAGTTGTCACTTCGACAAAGAGTGGGCATTCCTCTCAATGCCAAGCAATTTTCTTCCTCCAAAGACGATCCTGGCTTTTCTTCCCCGTTTAAGGATGTAGGAATAGAGAATTTTAGACAACATTGGCCTGCGACTGATTATGGTAGTTACACTTCTCTAATTAACAGAGGTAGCTATCCTTAACAGCTTACTTCCTTGAGTTAACTTTCTTTGCACGGCTCAGTTTTCCATTAGAATGTGAACGATTCAAGCTTTGGTTTTTTTTATTAAGCAGTTTTTTGTTTTCATCTCACCATGTCTCAACCTGTACAGGATCATCATTTTCTTTTAGTTCCTCTTTTGATACAAGCCTGCTTGGTCCTCAAAAGCTGCTGGATAGTGATCGTGCTTCTAGATCATCTTCATTACTGCAAAGTGCTTCTGCTTTCTCTGGTTCTGAGCCAGAAAGTTTGTCTCTAGCTAGTGTACCTGGGGATCAATTGCATCATGCAGAGCATAAAACAAAAATTTCTTCAAATGACTGGGAGCCATCTGTACCTTTTCGCCCTTCCTTTTTCATTACTCCTGAAATGATATCATCTGCTGGGAGCAAGTATGATCCTCTTCGAGATAGCTTTGTCTTGCCCAATGTAGGAGACAAATCCTTCAAATTCTCTTTCTTTAGTCTAGGAGCATCCATCTCAAATACATCGCAGCAACCAATATATGGTGATTCCTTATCAGATCGAAACTTTTGCACTGAATTTAATGGTGACAAAAGTACCATATCTTCTCATGATAAACCCCACGGAAGTCTGTCGGATAAAAATTGCAGTACACCTGGAAAAGATTCATTTACCACTGCAACAGTGACAGGAGGAGCTGGTACAGCTGATGGTGAAAATGGGAGTGCACTCAAGGAAGAAAGTGCCTCAGGTATTGGTTATGACAAAGTTAATCGAGTTACAAACAAAATTGATCGTGATGCTAGACCCCAAACGGATGGGTCAAGACACAAAAAGGACTTAAAGGCAGATAGTGTTAGACAAAACAATGACATGGAGGTTGATCAAAAGATAGGTGGGGATACGCAAAAAGAATCAAAAGTGCTGAGACATTTTCGTTCTGCTCTTATTGATTTTGTTAAAGATTTGTTGAAACCAACTTGGCGTGAGGGTCATCTCAGCAAGGATGCACATAACACAATAGTTAAAAAGACAGTTGAGAAGGTTCTTAGCACCTTGCAACCTCATCAAATTCCAGCTACTGTTGAGTCAATTAAGCAATATCTTTCTTCATCTCAGCCAAAAATGGCAAAGCTTGTTGAGGTGAGTGTTTTGATTTGAGAGATTACATGTAGGATGGGATAGATATGGATTTTGTAAGTTTTTCATGCCTGCCAGTTAATGGTTGCCCTTTTCATTTGCAGGGATACATTTCTAAGTATGGAAAATCTTGAGATGCCCGGCTATATGGCTTTCTTTCTGTACAGTTTCCGACACATCTGGTTATTCAAAAAACCGTGACAGTTTGTATGAGGCTTATTTAGCAGTAGTTAGAACTGATATTCAGGCGGAATGTTGTGAATTTTGTAAGATATTTTTCTTTATGGAGTACTCTTTTCCTCCTAGCTCATATACTTGGAAGAAAATGAAACCATATATACATTTAGTTTGGGATCATGTGTATAAAGAGTGATATAAAACTATTCTTAGGACCTAACTTAATAGCTTAAGATTTTGGATTAAGGTGTTGTTTTTTGATATAATATCAAAGTTTTAATGATTAAGTTTGAATTTTACGATTCTTATTCTTTTAATTAAAATTAATTAATAGTCTGAGAGGGTGTGTTAAAGTATAATATAATTTATATAGTGGGTCTTTGCTTAACAGTTTAAGTTATTGGATTGAAAATAGCTTGAACTAGTTCTTTAATAATGTGGCGTGATGTAAAATATACACAATGTTATAATAGAAACAAGAAAAATGGCACAATTCTTCATGTTAATGTTAATTTCGTTTGGTTCCTGAGAGCTTAGGCCAGCAGTCATTGCAACCTTTCTCTATTGCCAAGTTTCTTTTTCATTCAAGTTTAGCCTATATCGGGCTTCCTTGATAATGGATATCCATTGTTATTCTTTCACTGGTATCTTTGTTTGAAATGCAACATTCTTATCTGATTTTCTTCTATTTTGTCAATGCCTGGTGCAATGATAGAAGAAATCTTGGTTTTGTAACCATGTGAAATTATTTGCACAGAATATCTTTAAATTGCCCTTTCAAAGTAAGGCGCCATTTTCTCAAACGAGATTCCAAATATTTTTTAACTGGCTTCTTATAAGCGGAAGAGAGCCCTTATTTTGGCTGTTTAGGTGTTGTAAATTTCAGCTTAATGGTCTTCGACACAGTAGATTTCTAAGATTCAGGGTCATTTTCAACTTTTAGCCTCTGGAACAACTCTCTTGATATATTTTTACTGCCTTCGACGTTAAGGTCTTTCTTTCTTCTTCTTTTTAAATTCATTTTCATTTATAAATTCTGGTGTCATAATTTCTCCTTGTGCTTTTCAGATTCCTGTCTTTGTGGATGATATGTGCATCTTGCTTTTCTTCAATGCTATCAAAGTCGTATAAGGAGATACTTATGCAGCGAGGTACTTTAATCTTATTTTGCTTATGACTTATGCAGCGGGGTAATTTAATCTTATTTTGTTTATGACGTGCTTCTGTTTCAAAAAGTTTATAGTGGACTCCCGTGTGCACCACTGGTCTTTCTTGATTTTGCTAAAGATTTTTCACAATGTTTGAGCTACACAGCGCTGATATTTGTGTCGTTCAAACGATAATAATTAAGAAACCAAATCTACGGGTTAGACCAAAATCCTAAAAACATGACAGAATGAGACATGGCTAGCTAAACATGCTCGATTTGACTATAAATCCTAATTTATGTGATCACACGCATTTATATAGGACTAGACAAGTTTGGTTCGTTTCAGTTGGAGAACAGAGATACAGGCGACAATTATTGATCTACATTTATTTTCATAGGTGACTCTTAAGTTTGATTTCTTGGTGTTTCAAATTGTTTTGGCGCACCTTTTTTATCTGTCTATGATACAGTGGTGGAGAGAGGCAATGATAGGGGAATGCGTTCATGCAATGCCATGTACCATGAGAAATACACAAGGATTAATGGCGACCCAAAAATGGTGATTTTTCTTTCACGTGGAGTTTGTTGAAAGAGAGATCTTATTGCTTGTAGAAAGAAGTATACCATATTTATGGAAGTATTCGGAGAAGGGAAACATGATTCCACTAGTGTGCTTAGTAATCCTAATTATAATTATTGGAGAAATGGACATGTTTGATAGCCTGGTTCCTTGCACCCATCATTTCCCAATATCAATGATTTTTGTTTTTTTTTTGTTTTTGAGATATTAGTAATGGATTGATGAAGGCGGGACTTGATGTTAGGACCTGACACCTCTTGCTTTGCAAGAGAACCACTGAGCTACAAACTCATTGTTACTAATGATGGTTTTAGTACTAATTCCATTTTCATTTCCTTCAAGGACTCACCACATGTAAATTAATCTGAAATCCATGCACTGTTCATTCAGACAGTAGATGATAAGATACAATAGTTGTTGACTAGAGTTGGACATCTATATATAAAAAAAAAAAAAAAGGAAGGCTAAAACATAGAGATTGAGGTAAAACTGGTCCATATCATGAGGAAGTGTGACCCTAGGATACAAGACATACGGTAGTCTTTATACCTGGGGTGGGTTGTACCATTGTTCAAAACAATATGAGTTGAAAAAAAAAAACATTTTTTGAAGTCTTATTCAATTACTGTAATGCCTGAACTGATTTTGGAAAAAAACGTGGGATAACTTTGGAGAACCACACTATAGTAGCTCGTATTGAATTGGAGCACATCTTAACTCCTTATCTCATGTGATGAATGAATGATTAGGAAATTTTGCTTTGAAAAAATCGTGAAGTAGAGCCTCAAGTTAGCGTAACTTGATAGGTTCTGCTGGCATGCTTTTAACAGTGGGCTTGTGAGCATGGCATTCCCTGCATGGTGAGACAAATGATTGAAATATTTCGTGGAAAAATGATGAACTTGAAGCAGCACGCTCCTTTTTTGTTGGTTTTTCCTCTTTACGAGTTGGTTTATCTGAACCATCAGTGCTTTTATCACTCGATCTCTTGTAATTGCCATGAGTTGCTTTTTTGGAGCTGAGGTTACGGGTCACCGTAGTCTGCTCTGATTGATATAAAAAGGACTGTAGTTGTAGCTTTGTATTGGAGATTGACATATCAGATGGATGATTCTTGTTTGAACCATGAGAAGCCAATACTGGTGCAGTGCGACCGAGAAATCCTTGGTCATGCTCTCTAACTTTGTTAACACTGTTACTAGGAGGGGACTTTGATTCCAGATCTTTAGCAGATAGGAGAGTAGAAAAGCTGAGTGATTCAGATGAATGCTCTGCAGAAACATCAATAGAAATTTTATTTTGCTGATGGGTTGCCATTTTTTTTTGGTGGAAATTTAGTTTCATGAGACTTCGGCTTTGTATGCACTGACATAGTAGGATATATAGATGGAACTAGACTTTTGTTCTTTCTGTTTGTGTTCCCTTGTTTTTTTTCCTGCTTAACATCTCTTATGTGCTTGTAGATTCTGATTATTGATTATATTGTTTTTTTTATTATTATTATTCAGATACATGCAGTCACAAGTTCATAAATCTTGTCGATGCTTCCAAGCCTCGAAAGGGTTTTACTTCATTTTATATTCACCTCGTACGTATAGTTGGGGTCTGCTTTACAACGACAGCCTTGAAAGGACGAGTAGATACAGGCAGCTTAAAAGGAGCGGCTGCTGCATGGTGGACATATCAATGAAGCAAAGGTATAGTAAAACAAATTAACCTTGTTGTCTACTGTTTTTTTATCTAAAAAACTGGGTTTGAGGCCTGAGGGTATAGTTCGTACTGGTTACAGCTATCGTTATTATTGATGAGCGTACAAGGCAAAATGTTAGTGATGTGATTTTTTGTATTGATGGACGTTCCAAAGCAGGTCTTGCCTCCTTGTACAGAGCTACAAATACACATCATTTTGGACTTCTACCGCGTCTTAGATTCAGAAGAGATTTAAAAAATAAAATTACATTGACGGATAAAAGTTCGTTAAATCTCCATAGATTAGGGTTATGTGAAGTCTTGACGGTGGTTGCAAAGCAACACCTGCTTGTCTACCCCATGGGAACATGGCGTAATGCCTGTCATCTGTATTCAACTGAAATGCGTTTAGCGTAATGATAATTAGCAGAGGCCTTCCTGCTGGAAAAGGTTTTCGGCACTGAGATAAGCATCTAGTAAAGTCACTCTAAATGACCTGTTTGTTTTTTAGTTTAAAAAATAATTTTGAAAATATTTAAATTTTTTTATTTACTTTAAATTAATATTTTTTTGTGTTTTTAGATTGTTTTGATGTGCTGATATTAAAAATAATTTTTTTAAAATAAAAAAATATTAATTTAATATATTTTTAAATAAAAAAATATTTTTAAAGAGTTGCTCAATTTTGTTTCAAGAGACGTGATATCATTATTCATCCATGGGGGGGGTTTCCTTGTTAATTTTGATCACATAGACTGGAGTAACAAGCTTTTATGCTTTTTGATGATATGCTCCTCGTACTTCATACAATTTCTTTCTTAAAATACAATTACTCTTATTCAAAAAAAGAAGAAGCAAGGGTACACTTGTGAAGCAATCACCCAACCTTTTAGCCGGATCATGAACAGATATTACTCGGATAAGTGGCTCTTGCTACATCCTGAACTGAGTTAAATTCTTTCTAATGTAAAAAATAGATGTCCAGGTGATAATAACCTGAATTAGCTTAAAATAACTTAACAAATATGTAATCCGGAATATGATTTCGCAGTAACTTTATAAAAAAAAAAAATCATAAAGTTCAAGGTCCAATGATCTAATGTTAAATGATGAAATTGAAAAAAAATTTATTTTTTTTTAAAAACATTGAAAAAAAAATTAAGTTAACCCGGATTATAACTTGTGGCTTCTTTCAAACAGAAAAGAAATGGCAAACGTAAATGTAAATATGATATATGAGTAAATGAGCTATTTGTTGAAAATAAGTTGTGATTGGATGGATGTCTGAAATAAATGAATTCAACCAACCTGTCACATGAGATATGAGATCGGGATTAAAAAATTAATTTTTTTTTTAAAAGATAGAAAAAAAGATTGAAGTTAAGTCAATAAAAGAAACACTAAAAAAAATCTGAGTCAATTTAGATTAACTTGAATAACTCACACCTAGGATAACTCCACATAAAAGAAAGTGAAAAAATCACAAAGCTCAAGGGGCAACAATTTAATGTCAAATGATAAAAGTAAAAAAAAAAATCAATTTCATAAAAAAAATCAAGAAAAAAAACGAGTCAGTTTGGGATAACTCGACTAACTCGCTACCTGGTATATGAAATTGAGATAACTCCATAAAAAAAAAAAAAGCAAAACAAATCACAAAATTCAAGGGCTAATGACCAAATATTGAAAGATGAAATTAAAAAAAAATAAAAAAAACCTAAAAAAAGAACTTAAACTTGGCTAATATTCTAAACCAGTTACTCGAATCATGAAATTGAGATTACTCTATAGAAGACAAATATAAAAAATAACGAAGCAAAATTTTTATTCATAAAGAACTAAAAAACAAAACAAATAGCAATAAAAAGAATAAGGATTAAAATTTGATATAAAAATTAAATATTGAGGTACAAAATTGAAAAAAATAAAATAAAGAAAAGGATAAAAAAACAACAATCAAAAGAATGAGGACCAAATTAAATACAATAAATAAATAAAATAAAATGCTTAGAAATGAAATGAAAAAAATTTTAAAAGCATTAAAATCAACACAAATAATAATCAAATTAGTGAGGATCAAAATTGAATTAAATACAAACGAGCTTCATAGTTTTTTTCAATTTACTTTTTAAGAGGTTATTCAAGTCTTATAATCCAAACTATAGGTTTGACGAGTTAACTTATAATAAAATATAATTGTAAATTAAAAAGTCGATGCTAACATATAATAAAATATAATAAGAATTATATGCATTAATAAAAACATGTAAGATCTCAAGCTAATTTTTAACATAGCCAAAGAATGGAACAATGAAACACCATTTTTTTTTGTCTTTGTTTAATATTTTTTCAATAAAAAATGTAACAAAAAACAATTTTAAAAGACATTACAAAAGAATAAAGATAAGAACAAAAAAATAATATAAATAGACCAAGTGTAGAGTGATAAATATTCAAAGTGTAAAAAATAAGAAATAATACTTAAAAACAATATAAAGAAAAAAAACTAAAAACATATTACAAAAAAAATAAAGATAAAAAATAAATGGTGATAAACAGATCAAGTGTAAAATGATAAAAATAGAAGTATAAAAAGAAAAAAAAACTTGTTTTCTAAAAAAATTTTAAAATTATGATTTTATCACCGATGCTACAATAAGCAAAATTGACAAAATTTACAATTATGTCATTTCTACATGAAAACTCCATTTCCTTTTATTACATGTATAATAAAAAATAATGAATAAAATTATAAAGAAAAAACATTTTCTTTTTTATCAACATTACTCTTTCTTATGAATGTGATTTTTTTTATGTTTGGTAATAACATGTTTTTTTTATTAGACAACATGGCATATTGAATAAAAAATAATGACATAAAAAAAAATCTGTAGCAATTCTAATGATTTGAATTAAAGAGGAAACAACATATCTTTTTAATCCAAAACTCCATTCCCTTATTCATTATTCATGTATATCTTTTCTATTTTAAAAAAAAAAAACATTTTTTTAATTAGAAGTATTATTTTGTGGAATAAAAACTTATTATGATCGTGAAAGAAAATTTCAATGAAAAAAAAGCATGAAACAATCAATTTTACCCACATGTATGAAAAAATATAAAAATAATAAATCTAAGAAAAATATATAAAAATCTACAATGGAAAAATAAAAAAATATATATTTATTTCTCATTGAATATTAATTAGCAAATATTTAAAAAATTATGCATATTAGGTCAATACATGATTATTAATAAATTAAATGTTAATATTACCATAAAAGCTCTATTTTGTTTTGTAAAACTATGTGGACAACTCTTTAAATATAATTTTAATAAATTTATTTTAAAAGAATTATTTTGAAACTAAAATATTTGACGGAAGAAATGTTAAGAGTTAATTAACAAAATGGGGTTTCTTGGCCTAGAAAGACAAACCTATGTTCATGGTCTAAAAGAAAAGGTCTAGGCATGCATGGCCCGTAAATCCAAGCTCATAAGCTTGACTATCATTTTTTTTAATAAAACAAATGAATAAATGAGATGTAATCTTCTAGTTCAAAGTTCAGCCATTTTTATGGTTGAAAAGTAAGAATTCGAGTTTTAAAACCTAAAAACTTAAATTTCAACTTGTTTTTATCTAAAAATATTTTTAAATTACCATAAAAACCTTTATAAATACTATTTTTAATCTTAAAACACCATTTAATGAGCTTACAAATTATAAATCAAACCAAATTAAAATAAAATTCATAGGTCGCAATTTACTTTTTCTAGAATGTTTGAAGGGAAAAATCACCTTTATTGAATTGTTCTCTAATGTGGCATTAAGATCAAACTTTTTAGTAATTGAAATATAATCAACTAAACATTTTCTCTTTCTTTTTATTTTGTCAATAACTTTTTTTTTTTCCTTAACATCAAGAAAATAAAACATGACAAAAATAAAGTTTAAAGTTGAAATATGAAAAACTGAAAAACAAAGAATTTAATTTTAAAAAATAAAACTTCAAGGATCAAAATAAAGTATATTGTACCCTTTGAACAGTAAAAAAGAAACAGAAACGTGCTATTTTATGTTAATCTTAATCCTTGTTGTTTTAATTTTTTAATTTTAATTTAGAATTTTATTTTGTAATATCAACTTTTAATTTATTATCAAAATATTTTATGACATCTTGTATACATTAGAATATGGAATTGAAAACAAATTTTAAAACATAAAACCATACCAATATAAAGTGGAATAATAAAATTAAAAAATATTTATCTTTTTTCTTCTAATTGATTGATTCAACAAAGCAATGAAAGCCCCTCTAACATAGAAAGATGAAAGATCTTCTACGAAGCATCAACTTCAATGACCATTTATTGTATAATTCTTTCATTGACCAAAATGAAAAAATAAAAAATAAAACCATCGTGGATTGCACGTAGCCATCCACAATGAACCTGAATCTTTGAGAACAATAATGTGATTTAATTTTTTTTTTATAATTTGTAATTGTAACTTGTAATTAAATATTCATAAAAAAATAAAGTTAATCCAAACTATACGTTGACAAAGACTCAGTAATACAAGAATATCTAGGACTCTATTAAAAGAAATGAGTTTTTTTAGGGTGCTTTACTAATCACCTGGCCTCCTTTTGCTTCATTTTCTTCTTTTTTTCATTTCAATTGAATATTTTTATAGCCTAATTATATTAAATTAGTTTTAAAATTATGTTACAGGTACAAAATTAAAAGAAATAGGATTGAAATGTAAAATATGAAGAAAATATATGTTTAATTCTCAATAATTTTTATCTTTATCCAAAAATATATTTTGTTTATTTTTCAATATTTGACTTAAAAAAAATTCACTGGACAAAACTTGTTATTCTTGGTATCAACAAATTTAATTTGATAATAAAGATTTGATGATGGTGATTTTGAACCATGATCTTGTTTGAAAGAGTAGATTTACGTCTAGAATTGTTTCTCTCTAGATTAATTTTATATTTTTAAACTTTTTTTTTGAGGTTTTTTTGTTTGTTAAATTGATTTTTTAGGGCTTAGAAGTATTTTTTAGATACTAGGGAATAGATTTTTAGACCAAAAATCCTACACCTTTAATTTTATAGCCACTACCATGGAGACCTTAAATTTATTTTATATATATATATATATATATATATTGCAAACTCTGCTAGATTTTTAAAAAACCCCAAAATCTTCATCCTCCAATCACATCAGGGTTGCAGGTCTCATCATTGGGCTAATGTAAAACTACTGAATTCTTAAATCATAATGAAAGATGCACTAGAAAATGTTGGTATGATGGGACATAGAAGAGAAGTGCCCGTTTACAACTTGGAAACTTAGGGTAAGATTGAAGAAGAAGAAAACTTTTTATTAAAATACAAATTACGTTGAAAACAAACTAACCAATCATATTTATATTATTCATA
>Ga0325410_1000832_pt1 | contig 32971 bp, 16 predicted proteins | sample PopdelMetagenome_16_FD_206182 | JGI IMG/M metagenome (GOLD analysis project Ga0325410, IMG submission 206182) | Populus deltoides microbial communities from Bellville, Georgia, United States - Xylem-PdIQD-R3 | ecosystem: Host-associated > Plants > Phyllosphere > Stem > Wood/Secondary xylem...
TTCTCCTTGAATTTTTATTCCTTACGTGGAAATATATATATGGAACCACATTGAGAAAATATTCTGCAATCCTAAATTCTTAATTTGTTTATTTTAAGCTAATTAGGTTCATTATGTTTTTCTTTTTACTTCATATGTTATCATGATGTGGAATATATGCAAAGAAAATCACCAAGTCTTTTGAATCTCTATCAATCTCATAAAAGACAAACCCCCCCCCCCCCCTCTTGTATGTTTTCTTGGTAATTAGCAATGACATTGTTTTGAATCAGTATTTTTTTTTTAATTTTCTAGCTGGGTTTTATTTTAGTTTCAAAATTCAAAGAAAAACATTAGGGAAAATGAAGTAAAAAAAATTAAAAAAAATATATGGGAGACAAATAAATATTATCTAATTTTTTTTAAAAAAATCCAGCATAAATTAATAAGAAAATAACAAAAAAAATGTAATAATTTTTTTTTAAAAAAAACATTATTACATTTTTTTGTTATTTTAAAAAAAAAAACAGTTCATTCTAAAAATGAGTTTAAGAAATTTCTAATGCAAATAAGAAAAATATAAAAATAATTCCTATAAATAAAAAGTTAGAAATTTGTTTTATAAATTATTTAAATTTTATTGGATTCTTTAATATTTGTTTTTGAAGTTTTAATCAATTTATTTTCTTTTGTTTTTTAATTGGAACCAATATGAATCTTCCCTGTGTCGCCCCTTAAAAGTACAAATTAATGAAAAATTGAGTTAACCTAAGAGGAGAGATATCTTCTGTATAATAGACAAAACTATAAAAACCCAATTATTTAAAATTAAAGTCACAAGGATGCTTATTGAATTTAATATGTTTATTGAATTTAAATTATTAATTTAAAATAAATAGTCAAGTTCTATAGTGTGTTAAAAAAGGCAACAACTCAAATATATATTAGTATTTTGTTTTTACCTCCATAATCTTTAATATTATGGAATTTATAATTAAGCTCAAATTTATAACATAATCGATCATATTAACTTCCAAAAGATAAGAGTCTAAATCCATGGAGAAGGGTAGCATGACACTCCTACTTTGATGAAGAAAAACTTAGGGAAAAACTTCAGTTATTTTTCGTGAAATTACAAAAAACACTAAAATATAATTTATTTTTTTAGGTTTCACTTTAATATAACTCAGAACCTGACTTTCAAATATTATCTAATTTTGCTATAGTTTTCAAATAAGATTATATTTTTTAGAATAACATTAAGAATTATTTTATGAATTAATGTACATGAAACTAATATATATATATGCTCATGAATATTAATTGAATAAAATATATGTTAGAGAATAATATAAATCATCATATCTTGAGACGTCATTTAACAGTTTAAGTTATTGAGTTTAGATGATTCTTTGACATGATATCAAAGTCTTGATAATCAAGCTGTCACGAATTCAAATCTCACTATCCCTATTTATTTGATAAAAATTAAGCACAAGATAATGTAGACATGTACAAGTTTCAAGTCCAAAAGGTTTTTAATTAAGAAGGTGTGTTAGAGAATAATATAAATCACATGTTGCAACTTTATATAACAGGTTAAACTATTGAGTTGGGATAATTTTTTATAATACATAATGTTTTATTTGTTATAATAAAACTTTTACATGATTTATTAAGAACAAATATTTTTTCATTCTATCTATTTTATCTTATCATGTAAAGAGATATATTTTTCCTCCCTAATCAAATTATTGAGATAATCAAATTATTGAGATATGTATGAATATTTATTTTAACAAATTTTAGTTTCTTATTAAAAAAAAAAAAACCTGCCCCCATTACATCACACGAGAAAAAAAATGGCAATCTCGAAGAAAAGATTATTCAATGATTAGGAGGGAACAAGAACAGCTAATTATTCAGAGAAGAACACCATAAATTAATAGGAAAAGAAGCATGGTCATGCGGGATTTTCCGCCTTGGTTAATGGTTGTCATAAGCATTCGGAGCCGGTCTTAATAGTCAAATGCTATTTCCATGTTTTGGGCATCTCTACACGTGCCCTTCAGAAGCACAATTTATTTCAGACTAGATGGTATATTCCAAAGGTAAAACAAGCAAAATTGGTGCCAAATACAAACAAAAACCAAAAAAAGAGGTACGGAAACGAGAATTATAATGAGTTTTACTACACGATAATAATAAATATATACAACGACTTTCCTTGTCAACCCTTGTGCTTCCACAATTTCATTGCCTAAATAATTGAAAAGGTCGAGATCCTGAAAGGGGCCAAAAGCAATTAACCAACATATTCTATTCTATCCATCATCTTCTATCTATCTATCTAGACATGAATTCCAGGCGATTTCACGCTTCCATCCTGGTGGTCATGCACCCCATTGGCCCCACCGCCATCACCATTGCTCTTGTTTATAACGCCAAGCTTTACCAAGAACTCATCGCCCCAGTCCCACAAGTGCAAGACAATGTAAGTCCCGATCCCTCCGATCAAGCCGTATGCAATGGAGTAGGTCAAAGGCATTAAAATCAACGTCATGAAGGCTGGGATGGCTTGCCTCATATCATTCCACTCTACCTCGACCACTGATTTCATCATCAGAACTCCCACTAATATCAACGGTGGGCCCACTGCCCATGCTGGTATGGATGCCAGTAACGGCGTGAAGAAAAAGGCCAAGAAGAAATACCCTGCCACGGTGAGAGCGGTCAGACCCGTCCGCCCACCCTCCCTAATCCCTGTTGACGATTCGATGAATGTCGTCACCGGTGACGTGCCCAGCAATGACCCGACGACAATTGACGAGGCGTCCGACATGAAGGCGAAGTACTGGCCCTCGAAATCACCATTTTGATCTGAAAACCCAGCGAACCGAGCCATCGAGTACAAGGTGCCAGTAGTATCCAATATATCCACGTATAAGAAAGTGATCAGAGCCTCCCAAAAATAACCTTTGCCAATGCTCTCAAAACTCAACGCCCCAGCTGTGCTTTCAATAACATGTACATCAACAACTTTCTTGAAATATTCATGTGCGGCATCACCTGCTTCCGTGTTAGGAAACACCGTTACCTTGGTGTCACGGAACCATGAAATGGCCGTTACAAAAACAATCCCGTAAATCATAGCCCCTTTAACATTTTTCACTAGGCAATAAGCGATTATAACGAATCCCACCACGCCAAGCCATAGAGTAGGGCTCTCCATCCTGTCCCGGAGGCAAAAGATATCGCCGGAAACGGTACCGCCCGGGATCAAACTCACAGTCCCGTTAGCTAACGTCATAACAGGAGCTAACGACGCCCGTGATGAACTTGGACACCCTGCAAGCGTTACTAGAGTAGATGAACTGTACCCAACTAGCCCGATTCCTTGACCATTCTGTAATCCGATGAAGGCCAGAAAAAGTCCGATACCAGCAGAGGAGCTGATCCGAACCGGTTTAGGGACTAATTTAGCCAATTTCGCACGTAGCCCAATTGCTGAAATGCCTAAAAAAATCACGCCTTCAATAAACACGGCAGCTAATGCACTCTTATATGAGACATTACCCGACCCGTGAAACCCGACAACCGTGTAAGCAAAATAAGCATTAGTGCCCATACCCGGAGCCAGAGCCAATGGGAGATTGGCAAATGCACCCATGATTAAACAGCCAATAAGAGAAGATGCGACAGTGGCTACTATCAGGTCCTTACGTATCTTCTCCAAACAAGAAGAGTATCCCGGGTTAACTGGGTCGAATTTGCATGACGCATCGGGTTGGATTACTCGAAGACCAGTTGACCCGGTGCAGTTGGAGACTGGTACTGTAGGGTCCGAACATAGTGGTATGCAATCAGAAACGCTGCATGTACCGCCGCTGTCGGTGAGGATAGAAGCGTTGACTGCCAAGATGTATGCCATGGTAAGGAAGGTGGCGGTGCCAGCACGTAACTCGGTTGTGAAGGTTGAGTTACGCTCAGCAAGTTTGAATCTCTTACCAACTCGGGTTCTGGCTACATAGTTGTTCAGCCTTGTTAAAGGCTTTTGATTTTGTGGAGGTGAAGAAGATCCAATCTCCATGTATGGCACCACCAATGAATTATGTTTTTCTGCTAATCAACCTCTCTCTGATATACACAGAGAAGTTAAGGCAGAGAGATGGATATTTTTGGAGAGAGATAATAAATGATAGCAAGATGTGATTTGTGGATACAAGGAGGATAGATTCTAAGGGCTTTGGGATCTTTTTAAGCTTTATATAGCCCAAAAGCAGGTGGGGAGTTTGTGGTGGCAGCTTTTTGTTCCTGAATTTGAGTGTGAACTGTGATTTTTTTTATGACCAGTTTTTTAAAACTCCTTGTCATGCTGATGCTGCTACATATACACGTTTTAGTTTTATTGATTTTGCAGCAATAAGTATCGTCTAATCAATTTACTGGCGCATCAAGATGCTGATTTTAATTTATTTTTTTTAGAGAAAATCTTCAATAAAAAAAATAAAAAATTCAAGATGTATATTTTGTGGAGGGGTGTGAAACGGGGTGCCGTTAAATTGGATGGCCACTTGTTGGTAGTCGTGTCCGAGTTTGCAAGCAATTGAGAAACTAGAGACTTTGACATCTCATACTAATGCCTAAAGTTGACTCTCTTTAATTAAATTATTTAGTTTGAATTCAACCTTTCATGTGTGTTTAAAGCATACTATTCAGAAAAGAAATCAAAATCAAGTATATTTTGAATTGTGATTTTAATTAGTTACAAAAAATCAAATACCAGATCAAGAATTTGAATAATTATTAATATATTCTTAAGATTGTGAAGAAAAAAAAACTAATCCCAATTACCATATAAACTAATTTAACAATATTTTTAATATCACATGGACAAAAATCATGCACTTGGACTCCCCAAAAAATTCATTTTTTTTTACAGGAAGTATTTGTGTTTTGAATTGTTTTAATATACTAATTTTAAAAATAATTTTTTTAATATAAAAAAATTATTTTAATATATTTTAACGTAAAAAATATTTCAAAAATTAATTACAACTACAGTCCCATAAATAGCTGTTTAGGTCAAATTAGGAAGGCCCTAAAATAAAGAAGCCTCCCACGTTTGCAGGATCTGATATTGTGGATTCCTTTTTTCTTTTTCTTTTTCTTTTAAAAAAAATTGAATCCAGCTGTTATTTATGTATGGGTTAGCCTAGCTAACATGTTTCAAGGGTCAACATTAAAGGGCTTTACCACGTGTGACTAAAAAGATCAACCAATTGTTTTTTCTTCAAAAAATGGTAAGACCTCACAGAAATTAAACATTGGATCTTCCCAGCCGAAAATAAATATAATAGTCACTTTAACTATTTTTTTATTTCACATAAAAGATATTATTAGAGTAGTTTTCGAGATAATTTATAGCATTTTTTTAAAAAAAAAGATATTACATGTGTCTCCAGTTATTCACGAGTAAAATAATATTTTTTTATTTTAAAAAATTACTTTTAATACCAGCGTATCAAAATAATCTGAAAATATTAAAAATATATTAATTTAAAAAAATATATAAAATAACTTTTTAAAAAATTTACTTTCAAAACACAAAAATTAACCTATTTATAAGCAATTGGATCGTAACTGGTCATCATGATCCAAGCAGGGGTAGCAAGGTCACGAGACGGGCATCCTCATTGGCTCGTTCGGTGGACAGTGTACTCTCTTTTTTATTGAATGCCCTCACCTACTTTCACAGACAGGATGGGCTGTCCACACTAACTACTCTCACTTTTGCTCCTCTTTTTTTTTTTTTTTTTTAGTTTTAAATTTTTAATTTGCAAGACAAGTCCGGCAATATGGCTCCAGTTATGCACGAGTAGTTGTTTTAATTTAATCTGTCAGATCGTTGACATGCGCAGTGAAGATATATATATATATATATATATATATATATATATATATATCAGCCAACTGAGAATAAAAATGACTAAAAATTCCTCATTTACTTTTATTAACTATAACCTCAAAGAGAACTGGTTTTTACTGTATAAATTAGTGCTTTGCTTTGTTTTCTTTTTCTTTTTTCTTTTTTATTTTCAATTAATGTTTTTTTTATTTAATTTCAATCTTTAATATTATATCTTTTTATTTAGTTATCTTACTCTCATTCTCATATTTGACGGATTATCCTGATTGACTCAAATTTTTTTCTTTAATTTTTTTCAATTTCATTTTTTAATATTGATTTAATTAAGAATTAAACTTCATGATTTGTTTTATTTACTTTTCATTAAGTTATCCTGGTCTCATGACCTAAGAATAGTACTTAACGGGTTAACCCGAGTTGACCCAGGTTGTTTTTTGTGTCTTTTATTTAATTGATTTTTTTTCAATTTTATCATTCAACATTGAGTAGGTCGAGAATTGAGCTTTCTAATCTGTTTTGATTTGCTTTTTATGATAATATCTTGGTCTCACGATCAAGGTCACGGGTTTTGGTATTTTAACTCTCATTAAATCATGCCGTTTTTTTTCTTTCTAAGAAGTTATATTAGTCTCATGACCCGGGTCACAGGTTCTTCAACATTGAACTTGATTTTTATTGGATTATCTTTGTCTCATGACCCGAGTTGTGGATTTGACGGGTTAACCCAATTGACTCATTTTCTCTCTCTTTTTTTAATTGACTTTTTTTTTCAATTTCATCAATTAATATTGTTATTTATTGAAAATTAGGCTTCATTATTTGTTTCAGTTTGTTTTTCATTAGGTAGTCCTAGTCTCATGACCCGAGAATAGTGCTTAACAATTAACTCAGGTTTACTTGGCTTGTTTTTTATGTTATTTTTTTATTAAGATTTTTACAAATTTTATCGTTCCACATTAGATCCGACGGTGGAGATTGAAAATCAAGCTTTATAATTTGTTTTAAATTTCTCTCTATGGGGTTATCTTAATATCAAGACCAAAGTTATAAATTTGACAGGTTAACCTGGGTTAAATCATATTATTTTTTTATTTTTTTTAAGATTATGGGTCATGAGTTTGGTGGATTGACTCAAATTGTTTTTTATGTTCTTTTTTTTAATTGATTTCTTTTTTAATCTAATTCTTCAATATTGGGTTGGTTAAGGATTAAAATTCATAATTTGTTTATATATTTTTTTCATGGGGTTATCTTGATCTTATGACCTGGGTTGTAAGTTTGACATATTAACTCGGTCATTTTTTAGGTCATTTTTTCATGGATTATTTTTCAATTTCATCTTTCAATATTGGGTTGACTGAGAATTATGCTTCATAATTTATTTTGATTTGCTTTCTATAGAATTATTATAGTCTCATAACCCGGGCCATGAATTTAACACGTTAACCCGGGTTGTTTTAGGTCAATTCAATAGGTTATTATTTTAATATCATCTTAAAATTTTATTTAGTCAAATATTGTTTTCATGGGTTGTATGGGTTGTTTTTGAACCAGTAAAATCATCGGAGTTACTTTAGGTAAACAATCATATGATTTAATTTTTTCCTTGCTAAGAAAAAAACATTAGCAATATTTGAATATTGTTGTTACGTTCAAGAAAAATTTGACTTGACCCGCAGTGTAGCGCGAGATAATCATCTAGTAATAACTAAAATTCCTAACTAATTTTTAGATGTTTTTGGATAATAAATTAATTTGTAATATGAAAAATAACTATTACTCTAAATATTTTATCTAAGATAAATTGTATTGGGCTTGTTTTTAATAATAAAAATATATATTGTGCTCTTGTTAAGACTTAGCTTAAACTAATATTAATCCTAAAATAATGATTTTGAATCTATGTCTAACAAGATAGCCTAATCCTTACTTCTACAATATGAATGTTGGACCTAAGAAAAAAGTGAAAATAAATTGGTCTTCAAGCTCATTTCCCTTTATTATGTTTAAAATGGATCTAAAGACCTCCACTCATACCTATATATGTCCAAAGAATAAGACTCATTTAAAGGTTTGGTTTAACGTAAATCACACAAGCAAATTATTTTTATTTTTAAAATAAATAAATAATTGTTTTAACATTTAATTGACAAGACTTGTTTAATCACCACTGTCAATGACTCGTTTCATTGAAAAACAAATCTAAAAAAACCTACACACACAAACATTCCTATTTTTTTTAAAAAAAAAATCATTAAAAACCTTTTTATTGTAAACTTCTTCCCAAATAAAAAGAAATGCATCTATGTATAAAGATCAAACTTCCACATATAAAATAAATAAATAAATAAAACCTTAAATATGAAAATCACTCAAATAAATATTTAAATAATAAAATGAGAGAATAAATAGCATTTTTACCTTTGTAAAACACAAAAAAAAAACTTGAAACAGTGGTGGTGAAAGACGATCATGCGCTAGGAGCGAGGCAAACAAAGATAGTAGTGGTGCATGTCATGCACAAGCTAGAAGCTGGGCAAACTGCAGGTGATAGATTTACACACTAATAACTTAGAGGGCGTGTGAATAGCAAGATAGAATGTATCGACACTTTATCTACCTCTCTAAGTCGGGGGTGGGGATCAATATCGCCTAAAACATGAGGTAAAGCCTCATGAAGCTTCAATGAATTTCCTCTCTCTCTATTGGTTCACCATCGCTAGAGGTTGGTTTTTATTGCGTTTCTCTAACAAGAGAGGGGAAAAGTGACTAATGCTAGTTATAATTGTTGTGGGGTTGTCCCTGTTATCTTTTTTCTAATTATGATGAGTGATGAAGGAGGCAACGATGGTGGCTTCTTAGGATATAGTCTTTCTTCTTCTTCTTCTTCTTTAGCAAAAATGTTTCTTTATCTAGTTTCTTTGTTTTCTTTGTGTGTTCTTTCATGATTTTTTTTTTTATGTTTTAGTTTTCATAGGTTACTCCCATCTAAATATTTTTATATCTCTCTAGTTTTCTCTCTCTTTTTTTCTATGGTTTCTTTCCTCGTGTTTTTTTTATGCCGTCATCCTTTTCTATGTACCTAGTGTGGCTTATTTATAAATCATTCATCTAAATATTTTTATATCTCTCTAGTTTTCTCTCTCTTTTTTTCTATGGTTTCTTTCGTGTTTTTTTATGTTGTCATCCTTTTCTATGTACCTAGTGTGGCTTATTTATAAGTCGTTCCTTGTTTATCCTCCCAACTCTTCTTATCACTCATCTTTCTTTTATTTTTATCTCTGAATATCTTGATCTCCTTTCTTTTTTATCCTATACTTGTGGAGAAAGACATAAACTCTAATTTTGATTTTGGTCCTTTTTTTTATCATCACTTCAATCCCTATTTTTCTTCTATATTTATTTTTCTCAATTTGTTTCTGAAAAATATATATTATAAAAGAGGTAAAAATAGGTTATTACAATTGCATTCTTCTTACAATATTTACAATATAAAGACATTGGAGAATTTATTTTCTTTTGACTTTATATAATAAGTTTGTACAAAAACTACAAGAAACTGCTCGAAAAATGAAAGAATGTTTTGAAAATATTAGGGAAACAATGTTATATACATGAAACTTAAATAGATTAACTCAAAAAGTGACCAACCTCAATAATAAACTTAAAATTATAAGAAAATTAAATGTGTTAACTCGAGAGGAGACCAGGTTGAACTATAAATCTAAAATGATAAGAAAATTAAATAAGTAAACTTAAGAGGCAACCAACCTTCGTTAGAAATCTAAATGGGTAAGAATCTTAAGCGTGTTAACTTGAGATATGATCAACCTCAACAAGAAATCTAAATAGAAAGAATCTTAAATGGATCAAATTGAGAGGCGACCAACCTTAATAGAAAATCTAAAATGGTTAGAATCTTAAATGGGACAACTCGAGATGCGACCAACCATAACATGAAATCTAAAATAATAAAAAATTTAAATAGGTCAACTTGAAAGGCGACCAACCTCAATTGAAAATCTAAAATGGTCAATTTCAGCAGCTATTAGCCTCAATTAGAAAGTCTAAATGGATCAACTTGAGAGATTAACAACCTCAATTAGAAATATAAAATGAGCAACTTGAAAGGCAACCAACCTTGACTAGAAAATCTAAATAGATCGACTCGAGATGAAACCAACCTCAACTCAAATATAAATGGATCTACTTGAGAGGTGACCAACCTCAACTAGAAAATCTAATTGGGTCAACTTGAGAGATGACCAACCTCAATTATAAATCTAAAATAGCATATCGATTATATAGTTTAGTTTAACCTACTTGATTATGATATTCTACTATAAACCTCCAAATTTGTAAAGTTTAAACCTCTTTATAGCGGGGTTGAAACTTTTAATTCTAGGGCTAGAACTTTCTAATTGTAGGGTTTAAAACTTCCTGATTGTATGGCATGAACTTCTTAATTGTAAGGCTTGAACTTTTTGATTGAAGGACTTAAACATCCTAATCACAAGGCTTGAACTTGTTTTCTGTTTTTTCTTTGATATCATCTTGTGCACAATAAATGATTTTGATTTTATATCTAAGTGATACTTCCCAAAATTGAGGGACAAACACCAATTACATATTTTTTAAAAGTTTAATCTTTTTTTATGACATCAACATCTTCAAAGATCTTAGCTTCAGGAGTCTCTCTAAATTCGATCACTAGTTTGTTTGATTGTTTAAGAGATATATGCTTACTACAAATTTGTCTTCTTATTTTTTCCAGATGAGTATGGTTCATCCATCTTCTTACCTTTGCATTCAAGTGCAATCTCAATCTTAAAGTATTCACTCATCATTACTCATTTCCCATCATCAAAATTATGATGTCTAGTTTTTAGCCTAACTTGAATGGCATCAAAAATGTATTTGTAGCTTGAGATATGATACAAAGAGTATATAGTGGTCCAATTTGATAGATTTGCTTTGACCAATCCTAATCCCATTTGGATTCCTTATTCAAGTTGGATTCCTAAGGTAATTAGGATTTGCACTTCTTAGCTCCAATGACTTATTCCAATGTGCTCTTCTAGTTCTTGTTTTGAAATTATGCTAAAAATACTTCATTTGGCTTCTTTTTACACTTTATGTCTCCATAGCACTTTTAAGCACAAAATATGCTTAAAAGACTAAGAATGAGATACTAAAAAGATAAAATAATATGAGTATATTAAATTCTCTTACACTTAGATCTTGCATGCTCTTGAGCAAGGAATAAAAAAGTCAAAGATAATAGATAAAATAAGACTCGAAACTCGAAAAGTAAGAAAAACTAATGACTCAAAATAAAAGTAAGTAAATTAAAAATAAAGCTAAGTTGAAACCACCTAAGCATTAAATTTTACTTCTAATCTCCTAACAACATCAAAGAGTACAAGCATTGTAGGTAAGAAACAAGTTCAAAGCGATTTAAATATAAAATTTCATGAATTTATTCATAATGCAACTTTCAAACATTCCTTACATTTTAGAACTTAAATGAAATGCATGTCATACCAAAATAGTAAGTTCTCTTTTTAGTATACAATCTAACACTCAAGTGTTTATAACTTATGTGTTTCCACTCAAATTCATTCAATGTTATGATCTGTTATATGCTTGCTCTTCAATTTTATCTTTATTACTAAGTATTACATGGCACACATGAATCAAATGGTCTTTATTCATTCAAAAGTTATGTATTTCCAGAACTTGTTTAATGTCTTATAAAGACTACATTGACATTACATGTATGCATGAACATGATAAAGGCATGAAGGAATTTAACTATTTTGAATCTAAAAAGCAACCTAAAGCATGTTTTCTATTAATAAGCTATTATTTATCTTTTCTTTGCTTAACCTATGTTTATAAGACTTACCTTTTTATATGTTTTCTTTTTTCTAGCCAAAAGACTAGTAGAACATATGTGTTATGTTTATATGGGTTTATGGTTAGATATTCTGAGAAAAAGTAGTTATTTGATGGATTTTTGCGTTGAGTTTGAGTATGATCAATTTTGGCCAAATCAATTAAAAAATTAAAATAAAAAAGCCAAAACATGTTATTGATAAAAGAAATAAAAGAAAACTAATTCTCTTTGTGAGTTTAATGAGAATATATTGTGGGGATTTGAAATCAAAAGAACTGAAGTATTTATGCTTTTATAATGATGAATATGTGCTTTTATAATGATGAATATGTGTACTCTAATGATTAGATGTTGTTGAGTTCATCATTTTCATGTTGTAAATAGATTATTTGGTTATTTAACATTTTTTTTACCTTTATTTTACCTCACCTTAACCACAACCCCATTACAACCTTGAATAAAGATCTTTTAATTCATGTGTTACATGTAACATGTAGCAGTGGAGATAGGATTAAAGAGCAAGCATATGATAGATCATAATATTCAAAGAATAACACTCATCAAATAATCATGTTAGAGGCTCAAAAGCTTATAAAAAGTAAAACCATATACTAAGTGAACATGATATACTTTCAAAGTCAATCCCTAAACTAATTAAGCTTCAAATATTACAAGTAAACTCATTCATTCAATTTATACCTTCATCAAATACAACTAGGTTGAACCCATCATACATATTTCCCATCAATCATTGAGAGATCAAATGATAAAATTAAACACTAAGGGTTTGAAATAAAAATCCAATAGAACCTTTTATTTTATTTTTTCATTAAAAACAAACACTCATGTCCAAAGTAATGTAAATTGCATATGCAAAGGAAAACACCCAAACACGAACAAGTATGGCTAAAATAGGTAAAACATGCATAATCATACAAAAATAAAAAGAAGATGAAAATAAAAGAGAAAGGAAAAAGAAAAACAATTTTTTTTTTGTATGTTGGGTTGCTTCTCAATAAGCTCCTTTCTATATTATCTTTTGCTCGACTACATACCCATGTTAAGATTTGGCCAAATTAACCCTTACCATAATACCTTCCTTAAAACCTTCATAAAATTATTTCAAGCATGAATGAAAAAGAACTTTATGCCTAAACAAGAAATTTGCATCTTTTGCTAACAATTTGTATAGGGAAAATGCTATTTTTGATAAGTTCTTGATAAATATTCGATATAAACTTGTATTTCCAGGAACAAAACAAACTTCCCACATGCTCGGGGGATAAGACAAGGATAAGATAATATATATCTTAGCTTTATAAACTTTCTAACCTCTAACAAAAACTATATACCCAAAAATTATCCATTCTTCAACCATAAAATGACACTTTTTATAATTCAAAATAAGGTTAGTGGAACATATTTTAAAAATAAGAGTTAAGTTTTCAAGACATACATTAAAAGAATTATAAAAAACAGTAAAATCATCTGTAAAAATTTATTTGATTCTTTTTTTATAGTCTGAAAATATACTCATCATGTAATTTTGTAAAGTAGCAAGTGTATTGCATAAACCAAAAGACATGCAAATTCAAACACTGAAAATTAATTATTTGTAATATAGAAAGTAAAGGTATTATCATATAGAGATACAAGTATTAGAATTGAATTACTCAATCAAGACAAGCCATTTAAGTTTAAATTAAAATAAACCAAGAAAAGTTGCAAGTTTTAAATCTAAACACACATCAATTCTGAAAGTAACAAAAATTAGGGTTATTGTTTATGATCTAAGCTAACTAAAACAAAATAAATAAATTCTAGAAATAACAAGTAAACAACAAAATGTGAAAAAAATAAAAAGAAAAATATTTTTTTTATAAAAAGTATTCTTCAAGGATAATTAACCATCAATCATTGAGTTTAGATATGTTTTCTAATCTGATTTATGATAATAAATAAATCAACCATGAAAAACAACAAGTTTGTTTTACCTATCCTTACTTTTTAGTTAACCTAACATTCATGCATCAACTAACCCTAATCACACAACAACTTTTATTAAGCTTGTAAGATTTAATTACATGATAACATTGAGATCAAGTTAAGTGCAATTGATTAATGATAATTAAACATGCATAAAGAGTTAATTTAATCAAGACTTATGTTTTCCAAGTAGCAAATAATCAACCATGAGTTTGAAATTAGATACTCCTCTTACTTAAGTTAACTAGTCATAAATCTATCATAAACTAATAACTAGCAATAGATTTAAAACCAAAAACATATGATGTGTGTTATATAGAATTTTAGTCATCATTAAATTTAATCTTAGAAAAACATAACATATCCATGCATCACAATCAGATATAAAATAATTTTAAGTAGAAATCCTCAGGATAATTTAAAATGCAAGGTAACAACCTTTTGAAACTGAAAACTAAGCTTACAGTAAATTTAAAAAAGGAAAGAGATTAAAAAATAATAATTTTAAAAATGATAAAACACCTCATTATCCTCTCCTATGTTCTGAATGTGATCTCCCATTTCTTAGAGGTTAAAATTGGTTATATATGGAGTTGATAAGTGAAGAAGTTTCCTAGTTAATAACTAACTCCTAATCAGATTACTTTAAGGTTTCCTTGTACTAATCCAACTTTAATGACTTATGAATTGACTTTGGTCTTCTAAAGAGGTTTCCTGATCACGTGGGACCATTTCCACATCATTAATGGTTTACCATGTCATCATCCCATCATGAAAAGATGGTGTTAGACTGGTGTTAATTTGTTGTTAGATTTTAAACTTGATTTCAAATATGTTGTTCTCTCTCATTTGAATAAATTATTTGGCCTACTATATATGGATGAGAAGCTTGAGATGTCTAGTTTTTAGCCTAAGTTGAATTGCAACAATAGTCTATCTGTAGCTTTAGATATGGTCCAAAAAGTACATATTGCTCTAGTTTGATATTGTAACTCTGACCATCTCAATCCCACTAGGATTCTTTATTCAAGTTGGATTCCTAATGCAATTAGGATTTGCACTTCTTAGCTCCAATGACTCATTCCAATGTGTTTTTTTGTCTTTTTCTTGTAATTGTGCTAACAAAATGCTCCATTTAGCTTCATTTTACACTTTATATCTCCATAGCACTATTAAGCACAAAACAAGTTAAGTAAGTTATTGTGAAACATAAAACATTCATACAAACACTAAGAATAAGGTGCTAAAAAGATAGAATAATATGAGTGTATCAGCGACCCGAGTCATGAGACCATGATAATCTTATAGAAAGCAATTTAAAATAAATTTTGAAGTATAATTCTCAATCAACCTAATATTGATGAATGAAAGTGGAAAAGTAAATTCATTTTAAAAAGAGGACAAAAAAAAGACCCGAGAGAATCTAGATTAATTTGTCAAACTCGCGATCTTAGTCATCCAACCTATTGGCTTCAATAACATTTTCTATGAAATTATTTTCTATTTAATTATATAACAAAAAATAAATGCTAGCAAAATTGCGCACCAATAAAATGCTAGGATGTTCATCCAAGACCGTGATTATCCTATAAAAAATAAACTAAAACAGATCACATGAATAATTCAAGATCAACCAAATGTTGAATAATAAAACTGAGAAAAAATTCATAATTAAAATCTGATATCAAAGGATAAAATGAAAATAAAATAGAAAAAAATAAAATAAAAAACAGGTCAGACGTACGAGTTCAAGTGGCCTAGCACAATTGGGCCTAAAAAGAAAAGCTCAGCCTACACTCTTGGGGATTATATATTTTTTTCTTTATTAAATTGGGCAAACCACACGTCATTTACAACCTAGAATCCGGCTATCATAGAGGTGGTTGGAAAATCAGGAATGATGATTTTGGAGTTAAAAATTCATTTTCAACCTTTTGACTCCAAAACACACGTTTCAAGTCAGGTGAAGACCAAAAAGTACCTCAATGAAATTTTTCTCATTGTATAGAACAAATTGACACCAAGATCAATATTTTTAATGGTTGAAATTGGGCTAACCAACACTTTCTCTTTTCTTTCACCTTTTTGGCATCCTCCTCCCTTCTCTCTCTAATTTATAGACTAAAATGCAAAGGAATTAAAGTACTAGAAAAAAAGAAGTAAAAATCTCATTAAACATGGATTAAAAATGATAAAAATCTTTAAGAATTAAGAAAGCTAAAAAGGTGCCCCTGCTACAATATTTTTAATCTTGTATAGTGAAAAAAGAAAAGAAAAGCTTTTAGTTTCCTGGAAGATTCAGAACTCAATTTGGGCAAAGCATGTAATTTGTGTTAAATAATATTTATGTAGTCTTATTTATTAAGGGTAGAATAGTATTTTCAGTTTAACCTATATATACCTTATTTATATTTAGGTTAAGACCAAGCATTCATAAAATACAGATTATTCAGAATTCTAGCCTCTTTTTTGTGTTTGATCTTAATTATTTTAACATGGTATCAGAGCTGGTTTTATGGAACGAGGCTTAATCCCGAACACAGCTTCGTGGATCCAACTTCGTTATTTTAACATGGTATCAGAGCTGGTTTTATGGAACGAGGCTTAATCCCGAACACAGCTTCGTGGATCCAACTTCGTATTTCGTCTTCCACTCAACTTTTGTAATTTGGTATTTGCGTTCAGTTTCTGCAAATTTATTTTGTGTTTTGGAGTAATTGTATAATTTTAAGAAGATATTTCACTACCAGAAAATCGATAAATACAGCTTCATGGATCCAACTTGGTATTTCGTCTTTCACTTAGCTTTTGTAATTTGGTATTTGCGTTCAGTTTCTGCAAATTTTTTTGTGTTTTGGAGTAATTGTATAATTTTAAGAAGACATTTCACTACCAGAAAACCGATAAATACAAATGGAAATACTGAGGGAATATTTTTGTCGGTAAATTTCTGAGGGATTTTATCGACGGAAATATTCCCTCGGTATATACCGAGGGAATTACGATGGGAAAAAATTAAAACAAAGCAAAAAAATGATGATGTGTAAGTTTTTACCAACGAAATTACAGATGGAATTTATTTCGTCGGTAAATCTGTCGGTAAACTTGTTTACACTGTTTATCATGTCAATTACAAAGGGAATCACCGACGGACAAAATCCATCAGTATTTTTTAGAGAGCTCAAGAACTGTTCATTTTCCAATTGCACTGTTAATTGTTGTTCTTTACGGACAAAATCACTGACGGAATGAAAAGTCGTTGGTGTTATTTGGCGGTTTTCTGAAAAAATTTAATTGATTTAAAATTTTCATTTAAATATTACAGACGGAATCACCGACGGACTGAAAAATCATCAGTAATTGTTGGCGGTTTCTAAAAACTTTTTACGAAATTGAAAATTTAAATTAAATATTACCGACCGAAATACCGACGGAATAATTAAAAAATATTAATATTCAATTATCCGTCGGTAAATCCATCGCTAACGCACCCTAATAAAAAACCTGAGTCCCTTTATTTCACAAGAGACAGACTTATTTCTTCTTCTTTTACTACTTCTTCTTCTTCTTATTCTAATTCTACTCATTCTTCTTCACTATATGTAAAAAACATCAATATCTATTTCTTTCTCTTTTTTTCTCTCCTCATCTCCTTCTCTTTTTCTCCATGCTCGGGTATGTCTTCTTCTTTTTTCTTCTTTTATCCTCTTAGTTTTTTTAATTAATATGCTTTACAAAAAAAATTTTCTCTCCTTAGCTGCACTTGCAACTACATTAAGGTACGATTTTTCTTCTTTTTCATGATTTTTTTCACTATATTTGTTTTTTATTTTATTTTTAATTGTTTTGTTCTTAATAATTGTATAAATGTTGTTGTGAGATTTGTTTTTTCACATGAGATCATTTTTTAGTTAATTTATTTAAAGGATTTTTAAATTTTTAGCAATTGCAACTTCATTTTTTTCATATGAATTTTTTTAGTTGAATTTATTTTTTCATTTTATTTATTTGTTGCAAATTTGTTTAAGCTGATTTTCTTATTTTTTTTTCAAGCATGTTGAGTATATATTATACAATGTTGATTTATGTTAATTTAATTATTTTATAATTTTATAAAATGAATTTTTTAAATGTTTTTAAATAATTACCGACGGAATTGCCGATAGAATTTCCTTCGGTAATTCCGTCGGTAAATCCATTGGTAATAAAAAAATTATTACCGAGGGATATACCGACGAAATGAAGTAGGTAATTTTATTTTTTTTATTTCCGACGGATTTACCGATGGACAAAAAATTACCGATGAATTATTCACCGACGGAGCATTTTCGTCGATGATTCCATCGGTAAATTAATTACCGATGGAATATGTGTCTTACGCCGACGGAAAAATTTCATCGGTAAAACTGTTAAATCTTGTAGTGTTTGTTTAGTTTCTGCAATCTCTGTTCAGTTTCCGCAATTTGGTATTTTGTTTTCCACTGCTTTTGCATTCTGGTTCTCTGTGATTGTTGATTATGGCTACTAAAAGAGATGATTCGCTTCAGTCTTTGAGTGTGAGGTTGGATGGGAAGAACTATTCATATTGGAGCTATGTAATGAGAAATTTTCTTAAGGGTAAGAAGATGTGGGGGTATGTTAGTGGAACTTATATGATACCTAAGAATATTGAGGAGGGGGATGTTATTTTGATAAATACATGGGAAGCAAATAATGCAAAGATCATTACTTGGATCAACAATTCTATTGAGCATTCGATAAGTACGCAGTTGATGAAGTATGAGATAAGAAAAGAGGTTTGGGATCATCTGTAAAGGTTATTCACACAATCAAATTTTACAAAACAATATCAATTAGAGAATGACATACAAGCTCTTCATCAAAAAAATATGACTATTCAAGAGTTTTATTCTGCTATGACAGATCTTTGGGATCAATTGGCTCTTACAAAATCGGCAGAATTAAAGGCATGTGGAGCCTATATTGAGCGTAAAGAGCAGCAATGATTGGTACAGTTTTTAACAGCACTTCGTAGTGATTTTGAAGGACTTAGAGGTTCAATTCTGCATCGTTCTCCACTGCCTTCTGTTGACTCTGTTGTCAGTGAGTTATTGGTTGAAGAAATACGTCTTCAGTCTTATTCTGAAAAGGGAATTCTTTTTGCTTCAAATCCTTCTGTATTAGCAGTACCTTCTAAGCCATTCTCTAATCATCAGAACAAGCCTTACACAAGAGTTCGCTTCGATGAGTGCAGTTTCTATAAGCAAAAAGGTCATTGGAAGGTTTAGTGTCCTAAGTTGAGACAGCAGAATCAAGCTTGGAAGTCTGGCAGTCAATCACAATCTAATGCTCATAGACCACCTCAGGGTTATAAACCACCACACCATAATACTACAGCAGCAGTAGCTTTCTCAAGCTCTATTACCAATCCTAATATTTTGGCTGAGCAATTTTAGAAGTTTCTCTCTTTGCAGCCATAAACAATATCCGCTTCTTCTTCCATAGGTCAGTTACCTCATAGTTTCTCAGGTATGTTACACTCTGAATGGGTCTTGGATTCTGGTGTTTCCCATCATATGTCTCCAAATTCCTCATCTTTTACCTCTGTGTCTCCTTTGTCCTCCATTCCTGTTATGACTACTGATGGCACTCCTATACCCTTAGCAGGTGTTGGTTCTATTGTCACACCTCATTTGTCTCTCCCTAATGTTTATCTTATTCTAAAACTCAAATTGAATCTTGCATTTGTTGGTCAAATATGCGATTCTGGTGATTATTTAGTCATGTTTTCTGGTTTTTTTTGTTGTGTACAGGATCTGCAGTCTCAGAAGCTGATTGGGATAGGCCGTAAAGAGAATGGACTCTATACTTTGGATGAGTTAAAAGTGCCAGTTGCCGCTGCTACCGCTGCTACTACTACTGTTGATTTGTCTTTCTTTCGTTTGAGTCTTTCATCTTCTAGTTTTTATTTATGACATTCCTATCTAGGTCATGTTTCGTCTTCTCGTTTAAGATTTTTGGCATCCACAGGAGCTTTAGGAAATTTGAAAACTTGTGACATTTCTGATTGTAGTGGATGTAAACTAGCAAAATTTTCTGCTTTACCTTTTAATCGAAGTATTTCTGTTTCTTCTTCACCATTTGATTTGATTTATTCTGATGTATGGGGACCTTCTCCTGTTGCCATGAAAGAAAGGTCTCGATATTATCTCTTTTATTGATGATCATACTCGTTATTGTTGGGTTTATTTAATGAAACATCGTTCTGAATTCTTTGAGATATATGCAAATTTTCGAGCTCTTATCAAAACTCAACATTCTGCTGTGATCAAATACTTTAGGTGTGATTTGGGTGGGGAATACACCTCTAATGAATTTTGCCAATTGCTTGCCTTAAATGGAACCATCCACCAAACTTCATGTACAGATACTCCTGAGCAAAATGGTGTTGTTGAAAGAAAACATAGGCACATTGTCGAAACTGCTCGTTCTCTCTTGTTGTCTGTTTTTATTACTAGTGAGTTTTGGAGAGAAGCTGTTCTTACTGCTATAAGTTTGATCAATACAATTCCATCTTCTCATAGTTCAGGTCTATCGCCTTTTGAAAAGTTATATGGGTATGTCCCTGATTATTCCTCATTTAAAGTCTTTGGTTATACTTGTTTCATTTTTCGTCCTCATGTAGAACGCGGTAAGCTATCCTCTCGATCCTCTATTTGTGTCTTTTTAGGTTATGGTGAAGGTAAAAAGTGGTATCATTGTTTTGATCCAATAACTCAAAAACTTTATGTGTTTCATCATGTTGTCTTCCTTGAGCATATATCTTTCTTTTCTATTCCATCCACTACTCATAGCCTGACTAAATCTGATATTATTTGTATAGATCCCTTTTTTGAGGATTCTAGTAATGATACCTCTCCCCATGTTCGAGCAATTTGTACTCATAACTCTGCAGGTACTGGTACTTTACTCTCTGACACACCTGAAGGTCCATTCTCATCTATAGCCCCTCAAGCTTCATCTAAGATTGTGGATCCACCTCCACGTCAGTCTATCCTCATTCGTAAGTCTATAAAACTACTAGATTTTATTTATTCTTGTTATTCTTCATCATTGACTTCCTTTTTAGCTTTTATTCATTGTCTTTTTGAGCCCTCTTCCTAGAAAGAGGCAATTCTTAATCCGCTTTGGCAGCAAGCTATGGATAAGGAACTTTCTGCTTTGTATAAGACAGATACTTGGGATCTGGTTCCTCTACCTCCTGGTAAGAGTGTTGTTAGTTGTCATTGAGTGTATAAGATCAAGACTAATTCTGATGGGTCTATTGAGCGATACAAAGCTAGCCTAGTTACAAAAGGATACGCTCAACAATATGATATGAATTATGAGGAGACATGTGCCCCGGTTGCAAAAATAACTACTATTCGTACTCTTATTGCCGTAGCTTCGATTCGTCAGTGGCATATTTCTCAGCTTGATGTTAAAAATGCCTTCTTGAATGGAGATCTTCAAGAAGAAGTTTATATGGCACCCTCTCCTGGTATTTCACATGACTCTGGATATGTTTGTAAGCTTAAGAAAGCATTATATGGTCTCAAACAAGCACCCTATGCTGGGTTTGAGAAATTCTCTATTGTGATCTCATCTCTTGGCTTTGTTTCTAGCAGTCATGATTATGCTCTTTTTATTAAATGCACTAATATAGGTCGTATCATTCTGTCTTTATATATTGATGACATGATTATTACTAGTGATGACATTAATGATATTTCAGTTTTGAAGACATAGTTGGCTAGACGATTCGAAATGAAGGATTTGGGTTATCTTTGATATTTCCTAGGTATTGAGGTAGCATACTCACCTAAAGGTTACCTTCTTTCTCAATCGAAATATGTTGCAGATATTCTTGAGTGGGCTAGACTTACTGATAACAAGACTGTAGATACTCCTATTGAGGTTAACGCAAGGTACTCTTCCTCTGATGGTTTACCTGTGATAGATCCTACTTTATACCGCCCTATTGTTGAGAGTTTGGCATATCTCACCATTACTCGTCCAGATATTGCATATGATGTTCATGTTATTAGTCAGTTTGTTGTTTCTTGTACTACTGTTCACTAGGCAACTGTTCTTTGTATTTTGCGATATCTTCAGGGTATAGTTTTTCAGAGTCTTTTACTTTCATCCACCTCTTCCTTGGAGTTGCGTGCCTACTTTAATGTTGATCATAGTAGTGATCCCACAGATCGCAAGTCTGTTACCGGGTTCTGTATCTTTTTAGGTAATTCTCTTATTTCTTGGAAAAGCAAGAAACAATCTATTGTTTCTCAATCATCCATCGAAGCAGAATATCGTGCCATGACATCTACTACCAAAGAGATTGTTTGGATACGTTGGTTACTTGCTGATATGGGAGTTTCCTTTTCTCATCCTAATCCTATGTATTGTGACAACCAGAGTTCTATTCAGATTGCTCACAACTTGGTTTTTCATGAGCGAACTAAACACATTGAGATCGATTGCCATCTTACTCGTTATCATCTCAAGCATGGCACCATTGCTTTGCCTTTTGTTCCTTCTTCCTTGCAGATTGCAAATTTCTTTACCAAGACGCATTCTATCTCTCGTTTTTGTTTTCTGATTGGCAAACTCTCGATAGTTGTAGCTGCCGCATCGTGAGTTTGAGGGGAGATGTTAAATAATATTTATGTAGTCTTATTTATTAAGGGTAGAATAGTATTTTCAGTTTAACCTATATATACCTTATTTGTATTTAGATTAAAACCAAGCATTCATAATATATAGATTATTCAGAATTGTAGCCTCCTTTTTGTGTTTGATCTTAATTATTTTAATAATTTGAATAATTTTACTATGACTGAGGATCAGTTGCGAGATACAATTTATGTAAAATGTATGTCAGTCATGTTTAGTAAGAATAAAGATAAGGGAAAAAACAAAAAATTCCTATCCATCATTGTTAACCAAACAGTAATAGAGATAATTTAGTATTCATTGTTTTTTCCTTTATATTTTATACTATTTCTCTTCATCTCATGAATGCGTCAAATTCTTAGCTAATTATAAACTTCTTTATATATATATATATATATATATATATATATATATATATATAGTATTACAAGTGCATGTTTAGCTAAGCCGTTGAAACCATCTGGCCTAAGTTAGGTGCTGTACAAAATCTTCTCGAGAGTGATAATGACAAACACGAAGGAAGGAATGTATCCCATTGGACAAAGCATAAAGCAGAAGCTAATTTTCCAATATAGAAATAAATATATTTATAATGCTAAATATCTCTTTCAATCAGAGAGGAAAGCGATGGCAACGATATTGGAGATTAAAGAGTTGAATGCCACCGAAACCAACAAGTTTGCTTAGCTGGACCCGCGTCCTCCCCGCTTTTATAAAACTTCATCGTCAACCCCGTATGCTCTTTAAATGGTCACTTCCCGTGCATATCGAGGGGGCAGACTCGTGTTTTTCAGGGTTTTTTTTTTTTTCCCCCATTCAACGATCAGAAGCAAACCAGACCAGGTCGAATGATGACACAATAAGAGAGAACAGATTGTAATTTAGGTTATTTGGCCCACACTTTCATGTCGTGTTACTTTAAATGGCCCAGAAGTATGGAGAGACCTTTTTGCCACTCTTGCATGTTCAAAAGCATAATGTAAGAAAGGGCCTCTCTTCCCTTTTTGTTAGTGAAAGGTGATGTGAGGTGAAGTGTGTGCAGATTAAATTCTGTTTATATATTTCTCCCATTTCTTCTTTCATTTCTAGACATGTTGGGATTGTTGACGGCCACTAAGCTGCTACAAATGCTTGAAACGCAAGTCGTGAAATTTTTACCTCTCCTTTTAAGCTTCCCTTTCGTGGGCAATGTCTAGGCACTTCAATAAAGCTTCTTTGATTCTTTTGTGAGGCCCATCACACATATAGGCCCCCCGCATGCTCTCCAAACAACAAGGAATATGCTCTTATTCTACTCCCAGAGTACTTGCTATGGAGCCAAAGAGAATCCTCCAAGTTCACAACGATGGCAGCCTCCCTCTCCTTAATTCGACTCGAGATTCCCATCCATCCATCCATCTATTTCATGAAGAGACATGAATTAAATCATGTCTTAAACGTCTAGATGGAATGCTGCAGCCACCATCAACTTTATTTCTAATTAGGAATGGCTTGGCATACGTGCTATAAATAAGAAACAACGCAGAAGCAAACGAAACAATGGGCATGAAAACTGGACTGGGAGCCTTTTGATTGCAGTGAAGGCATCGATTGGACTTGACAGTATCAGGGTATCAATGGGGGAGCAAAGCTGAGACTGCACTTGCATTGTTTTGCTCTCAGATGTGATTGTACTCGAAGCTTTTAGGTCCCACCAGTTTATTCTTGGGCAAGTGGCAGAGTTGAATGGTTGCATGTTAATTCTGGGTACGTATGAGTGTGTGCAAAGGGCCGAAAGAGTGTAGACAAGCAGTAGCAAAACTTGAGATACGTTGCACATGGCGTAGTCATGTCATATCAAAAATTCTAGAGCCTGTTTTTGGGCCTCCATTATGCTTTTAGCAAGTGGAGACCACTTCTTTGTTGGAGACAAGTTTTTGGACGTGAACTTCAGATCACTTGGTTTGTTTTTGTGTTTTAAATATTTTTTTTGATTTTTTTCTTCTTAAAAAGTATTAAATCTAAATGTTTTTGGTGCTGCTAACTATTCCAGAGGCAACGTTGTGTAGGCTCATCATTGCTTTCTTAATGGTTCTAAATCGAAATTACGGCTGGTTTGAAACATGGATTATAAAGATAAAATTTTTTTAAAAAAAAGGAAAAGAAATACCATAGAATGATCCACTAAACTAAGCTAAATTTTATGGTCTCTCAAGCAATAATCAATCATATGCTCTTTATTTTTCTCCTTACATGATTTGTTTAATATTGCTTTCATGCGATCTTTTATTTTTTATTTTGTTTTTAAAATTTTTCTTTATTATTATCTATTTTAATATCATCCACGTACAATGCATTTCTTTCCTTAGTTGGTATTATTAATGCTATTAAAAATTGATACTTGTCGAGTTCTTCCAATATAATATTTTGTTGATGTAAATCTTGATTCCTATTTTTTTAAAAAAATTAATTTTGTCCCTATATTTTAAAAAAGTCTTTAATTGAAAATTTTTTAGTCTCTATCATATTTCACAATAAATATAATCTGGTCTCTATCAATGTTTTTCAATTAATTTCTAATCGTAGACTTTGTTAAGATTATCAAAATAAACATATAAAACTAATGAAAATAAAAATTCAATAAATAATAATAATAATATCAATCACAATTATAAAAATATATATATATGATCAATTAATCCAACCAAAAAGTTTCGATACTGGACTATTACTTCTGGACTCTTACTTCAAGATATAATGAATTCCTATAACATCATATATCTATCATGAAATTTATTTTTCCTTCATTTCTTTTTTCTTTCTTGATATTTAGGTTAAAATCAAGGAAATATTTTGAAAGAGAGAAAATAAAAAGAAAATTATCACAATAGATATTAATATTATTATATGAAATAAAATCTTTATTTTTAAAATAAGTAAACCTATTTAAATTCACTTAACTCTTGTTTTACCTGTCAAGTACTCATTTAAAGTATTTAACTGATTTTGACTAAGTTAACTTTTTGAGATGTAACGATGATTTAGTTAAGAAAAATAATGATTCAAGATTATTGTATTTAGAGTAAAATATAATGACCAAAAAACTTTAAAAATAGTAAAAGCTACAAAGCATCGATGAACGGAATCAGTGAATTTGGGTAAAAAAACGAATGGAACATTGCAAATCGAGAGCCCAAAGGCAAGAAATCAGCAGGTTTACTTGCTCACTAACATATAATATATGGTTTAGGGCTTTCAATATTGATGCAAACATACCTGCAGCCACCGCGCCCTTGGAAACGATCCCGGTGCCGGAAACTACGTACCTTAGCTCACCTATCTGCCTTGGAAAATAACTGGTGCCAAAGACTCAAAAACAATTAGATGAGATATATGCAACATTCTAATTTTTCCAAGCTCCACGCGACTATATATGGTCTCGCTCTAGAGCTCATATAATATTCAACTTTACTAATATAATAAAAAACAAAAAGGGTAGTGGCAATTGAGATATTTTTTACGTAATCGTATTATTATAGATAATAAAGGTATCAAGAGATCTATAGAGTTTTAGTTTATATTTTTTATTTAATTTATTTTAATTTTTAATTGAGGATTATTAATTATTGTTGGGTGTTTTATTTAATAGATTATAAGTTTAATTATTTGTTCTAGTTAAGGTTTTAATATTTATATCTTATGTTTCTAAATGTTGGATAATTATCGATAAATTAAATAAAAATTGTAAAGTTATGGAATTTTTTAACCCTGTTTTTTTTTTTCTTCTTCAACTTTCTCTTTTCTTTCTCTAAATTCTTCTTCTTAGCTTAATACTTCATTTTAAATTGTATTGTCTCACATCAACTTGGACATCAAAACATGATATTCAATCCACTTATTAATTCTGGATTTTGTGGGAAGCTTTCGTCAACAGTGATAAAAGACAATCACCGAGCCACCAGCCAACCAAGCCAACCAACAAATAAAGGCGCAACACAGCGAACCAAGAACAGATTATCCAACGTCCACCAGCAGCCACTACAGCAAGAGTCCAGCCACGAACCAATAATTCAGCAACTCTGCCACACCAGCCGTCACACAACAGTCTTTAGAGAAGAGAAGATATAGCAGCGTGTTGGAGAGGCGAGGACAAAAATGCAGCAGCACTTTGACAAATGTTTCTCTCTCGCTGATTTGTCAAAAGTTAAAAGGCAGCAGTACTATCTATTAAAGAAGATAGATCTTTCTTTGACACATCAAAATTGGGAGAGGTGACGTTGAGGAGGATATTGAGATTTTGTGACAGATTACTGCCAAATTCCACAATTTACTTTACTGCCTATTTCTATAACATTAGTTTTCCCTTTTATTTCGTTGTAATCTTTATTTATATTAGTTTAAAGTAAAAGAAAGTGAAAAGTAAAAAAGAAGAAGAGAATAATGACAAAAAATAAAAAAAATAGTCACAAGAAAGAAAAAATAAAAAGGGGAAAAGTGGAAGCAGTGAAAAGATATTAATCGAGATATCCAGACAACAGTTTCATGACATCAACGACAACTCATAAGATCCAAGTAATCTGTCGTAAACATTAAACAACTTGGTTTATAAATTATTCTACTTTTTTATTCCTCGAATTTTATTTCTCTAGTTTTGCACTTGTCATTTAGAGTTGTTATTAATATTATTTTTGTGACAAAAATTTTTTTGATCTTGCATTAATATATGTTATTTTTGCTTTCTTCATTTATATTGATTATCTTAGGTAATTGCAAAGCTTGTCGGAAATAATAGGAATTGTGACTATTATTTGATTAATTTTTTACACTTGGAAAGTCTAACATTGTATCCTTATAATATTTTGGGTATTTTCTATTCTTGATTAATCTTCTAAAAAAAATTGAAATTAACTTTATTCTTGTATTATGATTTTACTTATAGAAATCGTATGTCATCTCAATTCTATTTTTTTAAAAGTTAGTATTGCATACATTTATATTATAATCATCTAGTATCCAAACTTAAATCTATACTTATTGTGGACACGACCCTTGGTAATACTCTTAAAGCCATTTAAGGGGAACTACAAACTCAGATGACCAGCATGTTTAAAAGAATTAAACCCCAAGAGAGTTCTCGAATAAAGCACCAAAAGACTAATAAATTTCACAAGAATAACCATTGTAGGCATGTCCATCCTGAGCGCCACCAATATACTATCATTTAGGTTACTCTAAACACGATAATCTTGATGAGCAAGTCATGAGCCCTAACAAAATAGAAGCCCCCACTTTTAACGGTCATCATGACTCTTGGATATTTGATATGTGGATTTGTGACATGCATTAATTCTTTGAGTGGCACAACTTGTTTAATAATAGAAAAGTTAGATTTGCTAAGATGTTCGCGTGACTTTATTGGGGAGATGTATGAGGATTGTTTAGAGAAGAGAGGTAAACTTTGCATAACTGATTGGACCAAAGTGAAACAAAAACTACAAAAAGATGTATCTACCCTAGTCTTATAGGAATATACTCTTAAACTAATAGAATAATCTAAGACAAGGGAACAAGTATGTCAATGAGTATATAACACAATTTAATAATTACATGATGAAATGTGTCATAAGAGAAAATGAAACCATAACTTTACATAGATTTTGTAAAGGTTTGAATGATGATTTTATAAAAAAAGGTCAGGCTTATAGGTGCTTTCAATCTTAACCAAGTCTATATTGTAGTGCAAGATTATAAGTTGCTTATAAAGAGTCGATGCATAAAACATCCAAACCCTCTTAGGATTCCTTTTAGGTCTCAATTTAGAAATAATAATTCTTTATTAGGTGCTGCACCTCGTCGGTCTAATCCAAGTAGTGCCTAAATTTATAAAAAAAGATAAGGGGAAACGAGTCATAAATGAAATGCTTAGGTTAAGTTCAAGGGTTTGGTGTGCTAAATGTCAAGGTTTTTGTCATATCTTTGTTATGTTAATTGTACCTCTAAACCTTTAGTCATCCAAGAATATAAAGATATAGATGAAAGGGAAGATTATTGTATTCAAGTGTATGAACCCAATTTTGAAGATTTTAGTGACCTAAATAAAAAGATGTGTAAAAAGAGAAACTTAACACTATAGGTCCAAATGAGTTTGAAAATGAGGTTAATAAAGAATACAATAATTATTTTTTAGTAGTAGAGGAAGAAGTTTTAGGAAACTCTTTAATGGAATTACCCAAAGAGGTAAATATAGGCTTAAAAGAGTTATGATACTAGTCTTTTTAAATTACCTGATTCCCCACCCACCATGCTTGACGTTGAACACGTCAAAGGTTTAGAGCAACATGCTCCTCACCCCCTTATGCTTAACTTCTAGCATGTCAGAGGTTTATAACAACACGTTGAGCTCCCTGATCCCATACCCTTGATACATGATTCCTAATTTACTTTGTTATATACAAACTATATCTACTAAGGCTTCAAATAGTGTTTGTTCCACTCCACACTGTTAGTCGTATAGTGTTCATAGTTACGAACTTAAGAAGCTTGTAGATCTTCTTTACATGTCCCCTCACTCTAAAATGTATGATTCAACTTAGTCGTTTGCATGTAGAGTTCATAATTTTTATGTTGAGATCATAAAACAAATTCATGTATGTAATGAACAATATAAATTTCGAGCTGATTTACATAAGTGTCATAATGCACTTAATGTTTAGGGATTATTTCATGAAACAGATGAGACTTGAACAATGTTCTTTAAAAACTAGTCATAAATTGCAAGTGAGTAGCGCTAAACCATTTCAAATGTTGCAAATTATTGAATCAAATAATTATGTCATTAAATTGTCACTAAACTTTGATATTAGCTTTATTTTTGACATGAAAGACTTCATTATATATAAAATACAACCTATCTTTAATGCTCCTTCTGAAACACTTACCTCATATTATCTTTAGCACCAAAAGAACATATTAATGCTACTTTGGATGCACAAGTTGTTTTTATCAAAGATAATAAACTTCGACGAATCCCAATGTATAAGCTAGACGACTAGATTCAAACTATTCTCGGATTATCAAAGAGACATCACAACAACTTAATCATGATCTTTGGAATCATTATTTGAGTCACCTTAAATTACACTCGACGGAGTCGAGTTTCTCCAACCCCGAGAGAATTGGTGGCGACACCTGACTCGAGATATTATTTACGCACTTGTATAATCATAGACGATGAAGGGTAGCCCAAACCATATAAAGATTGGGTTTGAACATCTGTTTTGGTTTAATTTATTTGAATTTTTAGTTGGGGTTTATTAATTAGATTTTATTTGTTAAATTTAATTTAATTATTGTTGGGTATTTTATTTAGTGGGCTATAAACCTAATTATTTATTTTAGTTAAAATTTTAGTATTTATATCTTGTTTTTCTAAATATTAGTTGTTGATGAATTGAATAAAAATCTAAATTTACATGCTTTTACAACCCTTCTTCAACTTTCTCTTCTTCTTAGCTTTTTTTTCTTTTTTTTTCGAATCTCTTTTACCCCGTGTAGAAAAACTAATAAAAAAAAATTAAATCTCAAATTTGCAAAAAATCTTCTAGTCACATGCCGTGTTATTATCTGATTCTTTTAGCAACCTCAAGAAAATGAGCAACATTCTCCTCAGGTGTGCCTACTACAATTCCATGACCAAGATTCAGTATATGTTTTCCTTTACCGGCTTTTCTGACGACATCATTGATTCGATTAGTTATGAATTCCTTTGACCCAAATAAAACACCAGGATCTACATTTCCCTGAACTGCTACATCAGGCCCCAGTCGCCTCCTACCTTCAGCCATATCAACTGACCAATCCATGCTAACAACATCTACATCTGTCAAGGCTAGCCGCTCAAGCAAGCCTCCAGATCATCTGGCATGAAGGATTAGTGGGAGATTTGGATGGGATTGATTCACAGTGTCCACAATCTGCTTCAAGTATGGAAGACTAAACTCCTCAAAAACCACAGGGCTAAGTTCTGTGGGCCACGAGGCAAAGATTTGAACAGTTTGAGCTCCACTGTCAGCTTGATATTGAATGTATTTTGCCATAGAGGTCTGGAGTAATTCGTGGGGAATCTGGGAATAGAAAAAATGGTCGCTTGAAATCTAGTTTCATTACATTCGCTGCAAGTAGGATTAGCAGGTGCAGCATGTCCTATATCCAGAAAACTACAAACAAGAGAGATTAGCACAAATTTACCTTGGGCTGGGAGAAAGCTAATCTCTTTACATATGAAGCACCTTCCACTACATATGAAGCAAGGGTGAAAGGAGCCCCTACAAAGCCCAGCCCTGCAGCTTTGTTTTCTACCTAGAAAAAGGGAGATAATGTGTGAGCTTTGACTGAGGTAAAACAATGTAAACTTATAATTTCAGAAGGAGATTGTATTCATGTTCAGGCATATGTATGTTCGAGCAGGAACAAAGGTACCAGATAATTCATGAAATCTAGCTCAAAGCAGGAGAGACTTGATTCAGAGTATTCTGTTTGCACATGCGCATGTGGTTTCTAAGGCTCATAGTTTAAACACTACCGTTGGTTTCCTGGTAAATGCCGTCCTCTTCAATTCAGGATTCTGAGTTTCTAAAGGTAAATGTGTTGGCCTTACAAATTCAACCTCTTTTTCTCAAGATTGATTACAAGGAAGTGCACTAAATTCGACCTCTTCGTTAAGTGAAACTAGGCATGATCTGCTAGTGGGCTCACAGAATACGACCCTGAGAATCAACTAAAAATTAGGCATGATCCATCCCAGAATACTCCACTTATTAAATTGTAAATGAATCTTTCTTTCTTTCTTTTTCAAAAACTAATTTCTTAAGCGGTGTTGACTTGCGTTTACTCTGTTTGAAAACGTGTTTGTTTTTTCCTCATCAATCTTCCTTATAATAAATCGCCAATCAACTACTGTCGTATCAGCATTATACGGAAACTTGTTCATTGGACAAGTCTCACATGGCTTGGTTCACCGGAACTGGCTGAACAAGGCATCATCAATGCACATTATGTTAGAGCTTGATCTCTCCGACAGGCTTTAATGAATTGTTAGCATCAATGATCACCTTGTAGATGACAATCCCGAAGGTGGTCCTGAATAAGACTTGGCAGCGGTGAGGAGTTTAATTCCGTCTTCGTGTGGACCCAAAAGAGGCTCTAAAAACAAGCAGCACAGCACAGGTATGAGCCTTAGCCAGCACCACCTATCATCCGCCTTCCCTTACAACTCCCATCATTAAAGCAGCTTTTCATGGAGTTATGGACCACTACCACTTCTCATTTATTTTTCCCTCTAACCATATATCCTTGCTGCTCAACCATCTTGTTGTGATGGACGGTTCGAATACACCCACGTACGGATCTTACTCAGTGTCATAGACTCATAGTCCTAGACTCTTTTCCATCAAAAAAGACTATTAGTGATGCATCTACCATCTTATCAGTATGTACATAGCTAGCCCACTATGTCAACAAATTTCGCTGGTCACACTTCAAATATACATAGCTTGGCTCGCGCATCACTGTTGTTCGGACCATAATTTTTCTAATATAAGAAAATATATATGTTAATTTACATATTTTCTAACAAAATATATATATATATATAAAATAACATTTGAATAACTTTGATGCGAGTGTAATAAAAACATAGAAATACAACGCTTGCATGTTGTTGCAGAGAATATTTTGACATTGTCATCGAACTTGGCTTAATAATTCAACATTGAAACCTCCTAGCTTAATTTTTGTACTAGCTCAGGTTTCAAATCTAAAGAAAACCAGGTGCTGATAAAAACTCGATTTAATCTAAGAAAATTTCAAGATGAAATTAATTTTTTTAATATTAAGATAACGACATTCTAAATTGATCAAAATTAATTTAGGTTAACCTGTAATTCAGGTCATGAATCCGACTGAGTTTAACAACTCTAATTTTTAAGTTATTTTTTATTTAATTATAAAATAGCAAAAATAAATGTTAGAAGGAAAGCAAATGAAGAAAAGTTTTTTTAAAAAATTATAATGAAACAAAACAACTCTACTAGTCATCTAGTGTTGGACTATACATGCTTAGATATTGTTTTTTCTTTTTCCTAACAATTTTCTTTCCATTCCAGCCAACTATTGTAAAGGTTAATTTTAATTTTCATATGTGATCTATTTATTGTTCGAACAATTTTTTGATTTGTGTATGTTAAATTTTGTTAGATTGAAATATGGCTATTATGATAGTTCGATTGGAGAATGTGGAGGTGTAAGGAGGTCATTGGTAGGGAGAGTGAGGTCTGGTGGTTGGTGTAGTTGGTGTGGCTGGTGGCTTGGTTGGAGATGGAGGAGGAGAATTTTTTGGGTTGCATTGATGAAGATTAGGCAATAAAAGCGTCTATGGTCTGTGGTTTTTATTTTATTATTTTCTTTAAAGTAGAAGAAGGGGACTG
>Ga0325410_1000833_pt1 | contig 32923 bp, 16 predicted proteins | sample PopdelMetagenome_16_FD_206182 | JGI IMG/M metagenome (GOLD analysis project Ga0325410, IMG submission 206182) | Populus deltoides microbial communities from Bellville, Georgia, United States - Xylem-PdIQD-R3 | ecosystem: Host-associated > Plants > Phyllosphere > Stem > Wood/Secondary xylem...
AAATGTATGCTGGCCAATACATGGTGATCCCCTTACCCGGGATCCTAACATACACTAAATGTATGCTGGCCAATACGTGGAGATCCCCTTACCCGGAATCCTAACATACACTAAATGTATGCTGGCCAATACATGGTGATCCCTTTACCTGGGATCCTAACATACACTAAATGTATGCTGGCCCATTCATGACGATCCCTTTACCCGGGATCCTATCATACACTAAATGTATGCTAGCCGATACAGGGTGATCCCCTTACCCGGGATCCTAACATACACTCAATGTATGCTAGACAATACATGGTGATCCCCTTACCCGGGATCCTAACATACACTCAATGTATGCTAGTTTATGCCTCAAATCACACTTCTCATATTTCCTTTGTCAGTGAGAATTTCATCACTTGGCAATTCACATAACAACTTTTCACCTTGAATATACATACATTCAGTAATTCACATTTCACATAAAAAATATATTAAATCATGGAATTTAACTAGAAAGCATAGGTGTGAATCACCTACCTGCAATAGAAGCTCTACTCGTGCTCCCCTGCTGCTGCTGTTGCACCACGTCTGTGGTCCCTCCTGCAAATCACAGGTTTATCTCATAAATTTTCCTCACTCAAGGATAAGTTTTATAATAACCATATCAACAACCAATAAGTCTTTCTTTCAATCATTTCTTAGTACTTTATGTTTTTCTCATTTCACTCATTATTACTGTCGTTCTTTGTCCAATCCTAGTTATCATTCCTTTCTTTATATTTGGACTATCACTGTCCAACTGTTACTGCCTCGTTTTTGAATTGTTACTGTCTGACCTCTCCTCAGATTTTTAACTATATCTGGAGTTATAGAACTCCGATTCAATTGAAATTTATGGGGTTGGAAAGGTAAGACATGAGGCTACAAGTTCTATGTTTGGAGAAGAACCCAGTTCTGCCTCTAAGATAGTCAAAATCGTTCATTAACAAACACTTGGACTGTTACTGTCTATTTTTAAACTGTTACTGTCTGACCTCTCCTCAGATTTTTAACTATATCTGGAGTTATAGAACTCCAATTCAAGCAAAATTTATGGCGTTGGAAAGGTAAGACATGAGGCTACAAGTTCTATGTTTTGATAAGAACCCAGTTCTGCCTCTAAGGTAGTCAAAATCTCTCATTAACAAACACTTGGACTGTTACTGTCCAACTGTTACTGTCCATTTTTGAACTGTTACTGTCTTGTTTTTAAACCGTTACTGTCTAGACATTGAAATTTTACTGTCTTGTTTTTGAACCGTTACTGTCTAGACATTGAATTGTTACTGTCCAACTGTTACTGTCCGTTTTTGAACTATTACTGTCTTGTTTTTGAACTGTTACCGTCTAGATATTGAACTGTTACTGTCTTGTTTTTGAACTGTTACTGTCTGACCTCTCCTCAGATTTTTAACTATATCTGGAGTTATAGAACTCTGATTCAGGCAAAATTTATGGTGTTGGAAAGGTAAGACATGAGGCTACAAGTTTTATGTTTTGAGAAGACCCAGTTCTGACTCTAAGGTAGTCAAAATCGCTCATCAATGAACCAGACCTACTACCCTATAGGGTCTGTCATGACCCAGTCTCGGTTAGTGACCCATAACTGGAGTTCTATGACTCCAAATTGAGCAAGACCAATTTCATTAGTTAGTAAACATGTAAAACTACAATTTCTATAAGGAACTTGATCCTAATTCCTTCATTCTCCTACCCAAAATCTCTTTGAAGGTCAAGAGATGAAACTGTCCAGATTCATCAGCCTTTCCATTTACACAAAACATATGAAGTTCTTTACTTTAACAACTCTTACTTTTTCCTCAATTCAAGTCTAAGAACTCAATATATAAATTAACATCCAGGCATCAATTCATAATCGACTTGAAATGACTCACAAGACCAGGTTTAGAATATGTTACCTGGTGCGAATCAAGGCTTCGATCCCTCCTTTTCTTTCTAATGACAGCCGACCCTCCCCTCTTCTCTTCTTGTTCAATTTTTTCTTGTTAATCCTTTTCCCACCAGGGTTTATTTTACCTATAACCCTCAATCTGGGATGGGTTCTTGAAATTTTGGTGTTTCTCTCTTGATTTGTAAAAATAGATATAAAAACTCCCTCTTTTCTTTCTTTACGTAGCTGCAGATCTGTTTTTTGTGAGAATAGGAGTATTTATGCTCTATAATTATTCTTATTTGCATTTAGGCCCCATTTTCTTTAAGTGTATTCGTTCTTGCCCCCACTTCTTTTTAGTTTAGTTTATTTTCTTTAATTTAATCCAGCCTTGGTTTTTCTCGGGATTTACAGAAAACTTCTTTTAGAACCCGATACGAACACTATAAAGTTTTGGTGTTGCCGTTTAGGTTGATAAATGCCCCAGCACTCTTTATGAACCTGATGAATCAGGTTTTTCAATTATACCTTGACAAATTTGTCATAGTGTTTATAAATGACATATGGGTCTATTCAAGCTCCTTTGAAGATCATGAATGGCAGTTAAAGCAGGTGCTGGGGACCCTAAGGAGTCATTAGTTATACACTAAACTGAATAAATATGACTTATGGTTGAGTATTTTTTATATTGGGGTAGTATCTTATAGTGTATGTTTATAGCCTGATATTATAAAAAATCATTAGGAAAATATGCATGGATCCATAAATAATTCCAAAATGGTCCTAGAGTTTTCTTATAATTTTTTAAATTTTCTAAGAGTTTGTTTAACTATATACACAAATAAAAACAAATTAAAACTAAATGGAAATGGCATAGGGTGTATTTGTCTAACACGCCTTTAGCCTAAAGTCAAAGACATTACATATGCCTTAAGGGTGTGTTTGACAAACATGCCTTAAGGACCCAAACAAGGCTTTATTTCTTAAAAGAAAAAAGAGGTGTGCCAAATACACCTTTAAATCTGGGTTAGGCTTGGGCTAGCCACATGGGTCAGACCTATTACACCAGAGACCCCAAACCCTTGTGTATGGGCTGGGCTCATGCCCAACCCAACCAAATTAGTTGTTCGAGAGATGGCCTAATGGGCCTTTTCTTTTTAAAAAAAAATTGGGCTGAACCCAACCTAACCATACGAGTTGGCTTTAAGTCCAGCCCATGCAACTTGTTCACTAGCCCAACCTAGTGACCACATTACTTTCCTTTGCATAACATGAATTATTTCATGTTCTGTAGGTTTGCTTAAACAATAACAAAAATGGAGAGAGGAGGAAAATTACTTGGGTTGTGGATGGGGCGTTACTAGATGGTCACTCAGTCATTGGTGGTGGTTTGGACATCATGGAGCTACTGTTGTCCACGGTGGTGGTGTTTAGGATGCTAGAGAAGAAGTTGTTGGTGGAGAAGAAAACATTGTGTAGGTTGTAGTGTGGGGGGAACTATTATTGTTAGCTGGCCTAGGGATGTCTTGGTCACTGGTTGGTGGTGGAGGGAGCAATGTTGTTGCTGGTGTTGGACGTGGTGGAAAGATATTGTAGTCCACGATGGTGTTGCCTGGGTTGGTGGTTGTGTTATCATGAAAAAGAAAAAAAGAAATGGTGGAAGTTGTTTGCTTGGTTAAAAACAAAAGGTTAAAAAGCTAGTGAAAGGTATTTTTCAAGGTGTCAGAGGTAATGTTTACTGGAAATGTAAGGGAATATTTGTTTTTTTGTTTTTAAGAAAAGCTGGTGCAATGGGTTTTATGCCTTTATTTTTCTCCTTTTCTTCTCCACAAAATTCATCTTATTTATAGGGTATGAAAGAAGGATACGAGGTGTTTCTTAGGCATGGTTTGTGGCTATTGATTTGCTTGAGAATCATCTTAATCGTTGGCCACAAACCAGCAACGTAGTACTGCAAAACTAGTACTATCAAAGCAAATTAGGTTAGAGTTTTTGGCCATTTATTGCAGTGGCTGCAGGGATGCAAACCGGCAAAGAAATGGACGAGGGTGTAGTACAATGTCAGAGGGTGAGGATGGTGTGTCTTTCGTCTTGTTTTGAGGATAAATGAAGCATTAACTGGCCTCCAAAAGTGGGTTTATGGGAAACTTTTCATCTTGGTTCTCGGTCTTGAATATTTTCAATTTCATCCTTAATTGACCTTCAAACTTCTATTTTCTTCAATTCACCTCCTTTTCAGTATGATCCTTGGTTTCAAATTTCTTCAATTTGACCTTTAATTGACCACCAAAGTTTGATTTTCTTGCAATTTTTATCTCTGATTTCTTTCAATTGAGTTTGAAAAAATTAAATATGTCCTTTAAAATTCAAATATTCTCAATAAGCTCAAATTAAGATTTCAAACTTAATTGTTTTTCATCAATTTAGTCCATAATAAAATTAATTTGACCTATTAAAAGTCTAATTAAATCATTGCACTTAATTAATTCTTTTAATTTGACCCAAATTAATTCTTAAATTTAATCAAACCTTTAATTGTGCTCATGATTAAATCAAATTAGCCTATTAAAAGTCTAATTAGTCCTTACACTTAATTGTTATGCAAATTTGTCCAATAATCTTTTAATTTGACCTTATATTTGTATTGTCTTTCAAACTAGGGTAGAATTGGGTTCCATATTTTTGTCCAAAATCTCAATTTTGTTCCTCCATGCATTTGAAAATCTTCTCAGAGGCTCTTGCCAAGTTGCTAATTTTATTTTTATTTTAATTTTGAAAGAAATCGATGATTTTGGGGGAAACACAAAAATCAAGTTATGACAACTGCCCCCTCTTACAATACTTATGATAGAAAGTCTTATAAAAGACTTTAGATAGTAAGCTTGTAAAGAAGAAAAGATGAGAGATTGTGATTTGACTAGATCAAGAAATGGTCAATCCCTCTAAAAGTATCAAGAGTGAAGGCTTGAAACGCACTCATGAGAAAAGAGATTAGGCTAGAAAACGCACTATCTGGTACACGGGGACTAGAAAACACACTAAAAAAAATGGAAAAGGCTAGAAAGTGCAATATCCGGTATGCGAGGGTTAGAAATCATACTCGGAAGAAAAGATATAGGGCTAGAAAGCGCTCTATCTGATTAGTAAGGGCTAGAAAAGTACACCTAAAAGAAAAAGGGTAAGGCTAGAGAGCACATTATCCATTATGTGAGGGCTAAAAATCACACTTAAAAGGAAAGAGATATCAAAAGGAAAGAGAAAGTGCTAGAAAGTGCATTATCTGATAGAAGAGGGCTAGAAGCCACTCTCAAAAGAAAATGGATAAGGCTAGAAAAGGCATTATACGATATGCGAGGGCTAGAAAGCACACCCGAAAAGAAAAAGATAAGGCTAGAAAGCACACTCAAAAGAAAATGAATAAGACTAGAAAGCGTATTATCTAATATGCGAGGACTAAAAAGCACACTTGAAAGAAAAAAGATATGGCTAGAAAGCAAACTATTTGATGGGTGAGGGCTAGAAAGCGCACTCAAAAGAAAATGGATAAAGATGATATCTTTTACTTGAAAGGTTTGAGTCTATTAAGGATTCTTTCCTATGCGATATGTTATGATTAATATGCATATATTCTTACTTAAGAAATATAGGTCCCCTTTCTTCGTGGGCTCTTTCTTTCAAAACTTTAATCCTTGTAGCAAGCTTTCATGGCTCTTTCACTTCTGCTTACCCCAGCCACAACTCGTGGACTTGACCTCTAAGGAGAGATGCTCATTTGATGATCTCAGATGATACCGACATACCCCATTATCTGAAAACCCTTATCTCAATAATTGTGACCTATTCCATGATGTCTTTTCTCAAAAGTTTTTGGAGGATTTGAATAGCTTTGTTTCCCATTTTATGTTCTCCTAAAAGAAGAGTTATGGAGCCAACCTTTACTATTTTGTTTTAGTTGCCCCCAGCCTGATCATGCCACTAGGTATATTTATCTTGTTTTGTTTGCTTGAAATTTCTCAAGGCTTATATCTTATAAAAAAAGGGCTTGGCTATTTACAAGAGATTGCTTTCATAAGATTTTTATTTTTTTGGAATTTCAAAGCCAATTCCTAAACACAAGAACCATTTCGATGTTAGTTTAAAGCAAATTTGTTCCAAAAAGAATTCAAGCAATCCCTATAGATAAGGTTTCATAATAGTTGAAAATCTTTGTTGTTTTATTGTCAATTAATAAAAATGTGAAGTGACATTTTGTTGGTCAAACAATTTTAAGTTGAGAATTTTTTTTTTAAAAAAAAAAATATTTGAAGCATTCATTTACTTGTATGAATAATGAAGCATAATCGAGGCTTCTCGAAAACAACTCATTTTCATATGGAAAAGCATCACTTACCAATCCAGATTGCTCACCTTCAACTAGAAAGGGCTTTATTAGTACATAATATGGGTTTTGGCTATTGGATATTTAATAAAATGGTACTTGTAGGCTCAAAAGGTGTTTAAAGGATCTCAAGAATGAGGATCACCTAAGCTCATTCCAAAACCTTTTTTTTGGTAATGGGATTCCTAGATCTTAGGGTTGACTTTGTAAAATGGTTTGGCATGCCCTCAACATTTAGACTATTTGACTGTGAATATCATCATTATATTCATTGTTTTGAATTTATTCATACCTCCAACTTTGTTTGGGCACCTTTAATCATTAAGGATCATTTTGTATATTATTGCGGTCAAATTATTTTTCTAATCCATGTATTTTCCCCTAGTGAGGAGTGAGATCCTAGTTAGAGTTGATTTTCAAGAAAAACTTGCTAGGCTCAAAGGGGGAAAAGGATATTTTTTAGTGTTGTGAAAGGATTATTAGAGATGGTCTTTCCTAATTTTAAACGCATGCTTTTAGGAACGGTAAGGTTTACTTTCCTTCACTTTGGTCATGCAAAATTATTTTTCATTGTGATTATGAATCATTATTCATTCAATTAAAACTCAGCTTCAATGTTATTTTATGGTGTTTGGTATATTTTTTGGTTTGTAAGCATTTGATCCCAAAACTCACTTGTGAAAAACAAACACCAATTTAACCTCCACATTTGTACTAATAACTTTGATTTCCCAAAAACTTTTGTGAAAACACAAAAACAAGGTTTTTTAAGTTTACAAGATCATGTAGAGTTTTTTTTTTTTTAGAAAGAGGAAATACACCAAAGAATTCTTGGCCAAACTTTGATTTTTATTAATTTAATAGGCAAAATACTTTAGGAATAGTATTTCTTTACGGGTTTAGGTATATCATCTCCATCCATCTTAGTTAAAATTATAGCTTATTCGGAAAAAGCCTTCTTCACCATGTAAGGTCCTTTGTAGTTCAGTGTCCATTTACTCTAATCTTTTCCCAATGGCAGCAAGATCTTTTTCAATACTAGGTCTCCCTCTTTAAACACTCTTGGCCTAATCTTTTTGTTATATGCCTTAGCCATTCTACTTTGGTACAACTGGTGGTGACAAATGGCTACCAATCTCTTTTCACTTATCAGATTCAACTGCTCAAATTTTAGCTTTGACCATTCTAATTCTTCTAGTTTTGCATCCATTAAAACCCTTAATGATGGAGTCTCCACTTATAAAGGCAACGCTACTTCCATCCTGTATACTAGAGAGTAAAGGGTTGCACCCGTAGAAGTTCTGATTGCAGGGTGGTACACGTGAAGTGCGTATGAAAGCATATATACCAATCCTTATAGGTGACCACCATCAAGTTTCCCAACTTTTAGACTCATGATGCAAGCATTATACTCGGTCATATTATTGGTGCATTCAAATTGCAACCTTAGCAAAACAGGGTACTGCACATCCTCATCATGAAGGTTAAAATTCAGTGGCTTATAATCTTCCACAACATGATCTGCCTAGATGGTCACTAATCGCACTTCCTTTTACAACCTTTCTTGTCGTATAAACAATGATGTATTCTTTTAACAACACTTGTCATCTTGCTATCTAGCTTGACAAGTAAGGCTTTTCACATATATATTTGAGCGGATCCAGTTTTAAGATCAACTAGGTCATGTAGTACAACATATACTGCCTAGGCCTTTTTACGCCCCAAACCAAGGCACAATATAGCCTTTTGAAGGCAATATACTAGGATTCATAATCATTAAACTTCTTGCTCTAGTAATGGATAACTTGTTCTTTCCTCTCTGACTCATCATGTTGGCTCAACATGCATCCCATAACTTTTTTGTCACCATCAAATATAGGAATAGAGGTTTTCCTGGTATAGGAGGCATTATCAATGACGAGTTTTGGAAATATCTTTTGATCTTATCAAAAGCTTCTTGGCAATATTATTTTATACTCCGAGATTTTTCTTTCCAAATAATAGAAAATCGACTCACACGTTACCATGAGTAAAACTTCTTACTTCTTTCTCCATCTTAGGCACCAACATATCCTAGATTTCCTTTACTTTATTCGGATCAACTTCTTGACTGCTTAGTACAAAACCCAACAATTTTTCAGTCCTTAACCTGAATGAGCACTTTATGGGATTCAATCTTAATTCGAATTTTTGCCACCTTTCGAACAATTTCCTCAATACCTGCTCATCATCTTCTTCTTTCTTTGATTTGGCAAGTATATCATCCACATAGACTTCCACTTCTGGATGTATCATGTCATAGAACAAAGTGACCATTGCTCTTTAAGTGGCACCAACATTCCTCAATCCAAATGACATCACTTTATAGCAAAAGGTTTTCCAAAGCATGAAAAATATAGTTTTCTCATCTTCCTCTACCATTCTAATCTGATTATATCTTGAGAACCCATCCATGAATGAGTACGTGGCACTCTTCACAACATTGTCGACTAAGATACATAAGTGGGGCAGAGGAAAGTTATCCTTCTAGCTTGCCTTCTTAAAGTCTCTATAATCCACACATACCCTGATTCTGCCATCCTTCTTAGGAACTACAACTACATTAGCCACCTATAGAGGATAATGGACCACATTATGGAATTCTGCATCTCATAGTTTATGTATTTCTAACTTCACCTTAAGTAGCATATCCGGGTGCATTTGTCTGGTCTTTCATTTGACCGACTTCTTTCCACCAAGGGAATAATATGTACCATTATGTCAGTGTCTAAACCAGGCATATCTACATAAGTCCAGGAAAAGACATTCATATATTCATGTAACAAATAGATTAGGCCATCTTTTTTCCTAGTTGTAATAAGGGTACCAGTCTTCAATTATTTCTTTTCTTGTTCAATACCCAAATTTATAATTTCTACCTCTTTACTAATAGGTTTCCAGGTTTTCTCATAATTCTCCATCAACCTAGTAAAACTCTTTTATTTCCTTTTCTTCCTAGTCTTTGTCATATATTGCAATTATATTATGAAAGTTTGGCCAATCACTCTTAATGCAATGGGTTCATGAATTGATGGAACTTTTAATGTTCCTAAAAATGTAAAGTGTGCTGTGTAAGTGTGTTATTTGCATGGAAAATAAAGAAAACAAAGACACATTTTAGACCCAAGAAAATGCATGATATCATTCAATTAAAAAGGCTCTTTTGATAAAGAAGATCTTGTGACATTATGAGATAAATTGCATCAAGACAAAAACAATGTAGAAATAACAGAACATAAAAAGACATCTAGAGAGAGGTAAAACATCAAAACAAAACAAAACACTTTAGCAAACATGGTCAAACAATAAAAATTATTTTTTATACGCAACAGGAGCAGACTCCATCTTCAAATTCTAGTATGCCTCTCCCTCAGCCAGCTTCTTCACAAAGGCTTTTGCAGGGATATCATCGATGGTGTACACAGACAGCTGTAGCAGCATCTCATCTTCTGCGATGACCTTCACTTCCTCAATCTATTCCTTGTCTTAACATTCCAAAGCACTGTTGTGGAGGTCTTCCATTCCAGATTTGATCACCTCCACAAACCTTGGAAAGTTTGTTTGAAGTGGCATGTTGGTAGGGCCTTCCTCTTTTGGCTCTCATCCTTCAATCATTGCCATTTTAACTTCCCTTCTGTTACTACCAACCTGCCATCTTTCTTAGGCTTATACCTGAGATCAAATCTCTAGTTCGCACATTTAATTTCATCAAATTGACTCACTCAGGCATCCTAATATTAGGATCATACTGGAAAGGAATCCCATGCTTCAGGAAGCAATTGACGACCATCATTATTGCTTCCAAAATTTTCAGTCTTCTTAGTATCATGCCTTTAGGAACCCATTCGACATTTATGATTTTGAAAGCATGAATACTTTTATTTCTGCAATCTTCTTCCTCGATGAATGATACAACCATATTCTTGATCATAGAAATTTTCTCTTCAACCTTGATAGTTATCAGCATCCCATTCATAATATATTTTAGGCATTGGTGTAATGAGGAGGCTACTGCTCTAGCCACATGGATCCATGGTCTTCCTAACAATATACAATAAAAAGAATGAATATCCCTCACCTACAGTGTCACCAAGAACATCTATGGCCCCACAAATAACTCCACTTTGAAGGTCCCAATTATCTACCTTGGCAAGTCATCATATGGTCTTGTTATCATGGTACTAGGTTTTATGTGTGACCCATCGATGGGCATTTCTTTCAACATGTGCCTGGACAACACATTCAATGTTGAACCGTTATCAATCAGTACCTTCCCGATTAAGACATTTTTTGCATCATATTGTAATGTACAATGTTTTGTTATATCTAGTACTATCAGGATCCAAATCATATTTGGTAAAGTATAGATAATTTGAAGCCTGGATCCTTCCTCCTAAATGTTTTATAGTGTCCTGGTTGATATCTTGAGGTATTTATGCCTCATTCAACACCTTTTGCAGAGCCTTCCTATATGACTTAGAGCTCAAAATCAATAACAATAATGATATTCTAGCAGAAGTCATCTTAAACTGCTCAACAATAATGTATTCATTGTGTTTCATCAGCTTTAGGAATTTATTGATCTCTTTTTAGTGACAAATTTGTTCACTTTCTCAATCAGGTTAACTACTTTCCCCTTTGCTTTCTTTTATTTCTCAAGCTCTTCTAGGTTGAAACATTTTACGCTACAGGATAAGCCTCCAACTTTTGCTTAGAAATCAGGCACTAATTGCACGCTCTAGAAGGATTACTCATAGTTATATTGTAAGGAATTGTAGTTTCCCTTACTTGTCATTATAGGTTTTGAGAGAATTAGTTTGGGCAATCCTTCTACAGTGAATTATACCCAGCAGACTTCCTTGTTTTCTAGGTTCATCTATCATGGATAGTTCTCTACCTGTTTCCTGTTTCCCTCTCAATTCTAAAGGTTCCTCGAATCAACATTTGTATCATCTTATTGTAAAAACCTTCATATTGATTGATCGTATGGCTTTCTTCACAGTGATACTTACAAAAATACCTCCTTGTTAATCCATCTTTATAACTACCCTTCTTGTACCTGGCTTCTATTAGCATTTTGTGAACCTTATCGAGCAACAACTTTAAACTCTAAACTTTCACCTCTAATGCATTTACTGTTCTGCTACCCAAGGCATGATTGTATATAAGGTTTGTATTTACATTCGGGGTCTCCTCAAATATTATCCACCCAACTTTAATTAATTACAAGAGCTTTTTCTTAAAGGCATTGTAGGTATTGATGCTATGCCTTATGACGATGGCGTGATATTCACAGGTTAGTTCGGCTTATGCTAGTTGTGATAGGGTGGTTGTAGTGGCATGGGTAGTACTGAAGCTGTTTTGTCGATACTTAGTAGCTTTTGGTACATCTCACTCAAGGATAATGTTAGCGGGTGTAGTTGTTCCTAGGTTCTTTGGTAATTTGTCCTAGATTGATTTTCAGCTTGGTTGTTTTGGGTTTTAGGTTTTTTGATAGGAAAATAGGAGTTAAAGTTGATGTTGGCGATTTGGGATGAAGGAGATGGAGTGTTGTAGTTTTGGAATTTGTTTTTGTTACTTGTGTAGCCAACCTTGATATGATCAACATCCTGCTTCTTCCTTCCAAAACCCCTATTTTCAGTAGGCGCGAAGATCTTACCACTTTTTATGCCTTGCTCTGTACGCTCGGTCATGGCTACAATGTATATGAATTTTTTTGTTGAATTACCCATCACATATTCATAGTATGACACTTTGAGCATATTTGCAAATAAAGCAACCATCTCCTTGTTTAAAAGTGGAGGATGTACTTATGCAGCTAGATCCCTCTAATGTTGAGCGCACTCTCTCATTATTTCTTTGTCTGTCTTCTCTAGATGAGAAAGGCTTGTTCTATCGAGGGCAATATTCATATTGTATATATATTGTTTGATAAAAGTATCCACAAGGTCTTTCCATCTCCAAATCTTTATGTTATCTAACCTTATGTATCAACTTAACATTGTCTCGCTCAGATTGTCGTGAAAAAAATGAATCAACAATTTTTCATCATGCACTACTTATGTCATCTTGTTACAATAAGACTTAAGATGGGTGACAGGACACTAAGTTCTAATGTACTTTATGAACTTGGGTACACATAACTTCTTTGGTACTACAATATTCGGGACCAAACACATTTTACGGCTTGTATGGGATCATACATATCTACTCCTTTAATAGCCCTTACTCTATTTTCTAGTGTAGCTATCTTATCATGATCAATGTCCTCATAGGACTTTGTTTTGTGAGATTCATTGGTGAATGCATTTACAACTTCTAGGACTAGTGTAAATATTATTGACTACACAAATGCTCTATTAAATAGAGGTTTATGGCTTTGTCCACCTATCATTTCTTCAGGTTAAATGGTTGTCTGGTTCTAAGCAAAAGTCATAGGCCGATTGGACTGGCCTTCACTATAGATTTTTTTAGCATTTGCTTGAGCAAGCTAGCGATGTGGGCCATGTTATCCTTTAAAAAATCCAACTCTTTTTGGAAATGAGCATCATGATGAACGCGTTTTTCATCTTCCATGTTTCTTTGTCGAAGTCTGGTGGAGTAAACTTTATGGATTTGAGCTTTTCAAAGACCTATATTTCAATTTGGGCATGCATTTATGACATTTAAACTCTAAGATATGAATGTATGCATGCTTATGAATGTAAGTGTATGTACACATATATCGGGTATGGATTAACCGGTTCAAAGATTTGATCTATGACTTCTTTATGGAGTACTCGTAGAATCTATAGTTTGATGGATTTGAAGAGATTTTTTTTAGTCCTCGAATCGGTTGAATCCCATACACATTAGAAAGTACCATTAAAGAGTGGGTCTAAGCCCTTTTTCATTTATGAAAAGCAAATAGTTCATACAAGGAGTTTATATTATGGAATAAAACTTCTATACATCTCTACTCATTCTGAAATATCTCCCCCCATATGGCTACATTTGTAATAGAAGCTAAAACCTCACTCAAATACTCTTTATACTTGCCAAAGTTGTTGTAGATCATGCAGGGTTTCATTCATAATTCATTTGCCTTTTGAACCACCTTATCAATCAACATGCTTGTTTATTTAGTCTTGTAATGTAACAAAGTGTTGTCTTTAAACAACGCATCATTGCTCATGGTCAATGACTCATTGTTCCTATCCAGTATCTTAGTAAAGCTGCCACAAGAGGAGTTTTTTTACGTATAACAAAAGTATCCGTGAATGGTTCACTTTATTGGCTTACTTGAAAGAGAAACATATTCGCATGTGATGTGAAAAGGAAGAGTTATTTCTTGTTCCTACTTCCTCTACTAGTCTTCGAGGACACTTATAGCAAAGATATTGGGCTTGTCAAGTACAAAGAACAACTTGTCATGACCTGCATTGATAGGTAAAGTGATTTCATGGAAGTATGGATCATGGGGAGTTACAACAGAAAACAATGGAATGAAAGGCATTCAATAAGCATAGGGGTTTTAACAAGGAAAGAATTACAATTGGGCATAAATGTTGGAATTTCCCAGTTTTTAAAAACAATTGCCCCAAGCCACCATCCTCTAAAATGTCCCCCAATGACTTTGGCAATTATAGAAATACCCATGTGAAAATACAAAAATACCCCAACATGCAAAGCTTCTTTTTTTTTTTTGTCTCATCTAAGGTTACTTTTGTATTTACATTGTACAATAACGGAAAAAAAAAACATAAAAGCTCTTGTCTAGTAAGCCACTAATTTTTTGATTTGGGGGGCAAAAAAGTATTTTCACTGTTAAGAAGTTTATGAAAAGTCAAGAAAGCCTTAGACCCAAGGTTGTTAAAATCACAAGTTGACTCGTAAAATTATATGATTTTACAGTCAACATGTATATACCATATAAAATCGGATTAAAAACTCGAAAATTAGCAACCTCGATCATACTCGGTCAAATCGATAAACTCGGACCGAGTTTATGAGTTTGACAAAAGTGAAAAATTAATTGACTCCCCTCCCCATCAGGCCATCACTCACTCCCCAATCTCCAGTCTCCCCTTTCCCCTTTGGCTTTTCTCAAAACTCAAGTTCTCAACTCTAGTTGGTTTCACAACTCTCTCTCTCTCTCTCTCTCAAAACACCTATTTTTTCTTTACTTTGTTTGTCTCTGTTATTCCTCAATTCTCCACTCTCCATCTTCTATGCTCTCACGTCTTGCCTCTCTGTAGGTTAGTTTTTTTTTCTCTTGGCATACTTGATTCTTGAAGACTTGTTTCTCGAGATGAATTTGCTGTAAATTACTTAATTATTGCCACTGTTCTTCCTGAATTTAGTTTCCTGCCATTATTCTTCTTGTCATTGTTCTTCCTGAATTTAGTTTCCTTCCATTGCTTTTCATTTGCTTAGTTTTGTTTTCTTTTATTTCGATGTTGGGTTCTCTAAGGTTGTCTTGCTGCAATTTTGTTTCCTACCATTGTTTTTTCCTCTTGGTTGTTTTCTTTTTAAAAACTTTTCTTTGCTAGGTTCGTAATAACATGGTAGAGAACAATTCAATCAGTCCACCCATGATTCACAACGATACATGGGTGGAAAGTAGAAACATAAAGAAACTAAGAGTAGAGAGGTGTTATTGTTTATCTAAGATTGACTAACTTACTAGAGTGGAAAAGAACAAAAACAAGGGAAATGGGGAGCAATTAACTTATGTAAGCAAGATGGTATTTCACTGGTCCAATCATTTTCTGTTATTGTTTATGGTTCATGAACCCATCTTTCTATGACTCCAATCATTTTGTTTAGCCGGAGCTACATATATATTCCACTAGTCCTTTCTAGTTCTTGTCTCTATGAAAAATATGATGGCTCTGCAGAATTTTCAAACCATCCATTGAACAATATAAATCATCAAGATTACAATTATGTAAACAGAGATGTGATACAAGTAACTCATATGTTGTACTGTGAAACAAATATCAAATGACCGCTACCCATCTGTTGTGTAATCTTTTAGCAATCTTCTCTTGAACTCTCCCATGTTATTGAAGATAAGAAGCTAGATTTCCTCCGGAACAAAACTCTAGGACCGGGAACATGCAACATTCATCCTGAGATTGCAGATATTTTGATCTGTAAAAATGAAATATTATGGAAACAGATGGAATTTCAAGGATTTAATTAGTTACATGTATACTTCTACATCATTCTACTTTATCTAAATCAATATCCTCAGTGGTTTAGTCATTTAAGAATTTTAAGGATTCATGTTAATGAAATTAATAATTAGAGTAACTGGTATTTATCTACAATTCTTTAAGAGATAGCAGCTTGGATAGAGAGCAGGAAAGGAGTTGTAGATATTGCTGAGTAGAAAACAACTGAGTCAGAGGCTTTCAACACTACATTTGCCAACACAATCAAAATGAATCTAACCACTGCCCATCTTTCTATGACTCCAATCATTTTGTTTAGCCGGAGTGACCGGTAAAGATCATTCAAAAGAAATGTATAAAGACATGTTATTCATTCATATAGTTTCCTCTCTGATAGATTCCTATTTGACTATAATTTAAAACATATAGTATTTGCAATAATATATTGTTGTCTGATACTAGTAGTAGCATTAATGTTCACAATATCAGTGTTGGTATTAGTACTAGCAGTAATAATTCTTTAGATGATAAAGATTCTGATGAATGTTTTAGGAATAACGAGGAAGATAAAGTCAATGAAGCTGATTTTAGTTTACATGACACATCAACAGATTGTTTGTTGATTTTTAGTTAATGAAATTCTATGAATATAATTGTATTGTATTGTATTTTTAAATTTTTTAAATCATGTATGAATTTTAAGGTGTTTGGACTTTTATATTGTTTATTTCATTTTTATTTTAATTGTGTTATATTATTTACTACTTGACTGAAATTGTCAATATAGAATCAGTTAAAATATTTTACTTATGATTTTACAATCCGAGTTTATATTGTATATTCCGTGTTATGTCGAAAAAATATTTTTGATAACCTTACCTTGGCCAATTGTTCTAAATTTTATTGACTTTAAGGATAAAAGAGTATTTTTACACACATGAAATATTATCCTACCCTCAAACTAATACTCCGAATGATAAAATTAAATAAAAATCTCATTTTAAATGATGAATTTTTAAAAAAAGAGATAAAAAAACACAAAGGAATTAAAAACTCCATATTAAAGGATGAAATTAATAAAAAAAACCAAAAAATAAAAAAATAAGGCTAAAAAAATTATTATATGATAAAAAATACAAAGAAAATGATTTACCATCAACTTAATACTAAATGATAAAATTAAATAAAAACCTCATGTTAAAGGATAAAATTAAAAAAAAATAGACAAAAAAAACAAATCCAAAAAGAAATACAAATCTCATATTAAATAACGAAAAAAAAAAAACAAAGAAAAGATTAAAAAAACTAAAATACCAAATGGCCAATTAAATAAAATCAAAATACGTGTGCTCGAGGGAGGTCCATGCATAGTTTTGAAACCCGACCCGGTAAGTCGACCCAGGACCCGGCTGATCCGGGGCTGAAACCGGGCCGAGTTAAAAAAATAAGAGAAGTAAAAAATCCGGCTGAGCCGACGAGTTGACCCGGCAAGACCTGGTCAAAAACCGGGTTCCAATTCATTAACTATTTATTTTTTTAACTAAAACAAAATCGTTTTGATTTTTAAAAAAATAGGGTTAACTTAGATGATCCGGACCTTGACCCGGGTTTAAAAACTCCTGATCCATGTACCTAGTTCTTATATTTTATTTTTTTTCTTTTAACAAGGAGTGTGGTGGCCGTCCTTTTTTAAAAAAAAAATTCATAAAGAAAAATATTGCTGCTCTTGTACCTATAAAATGATATATCATGCATATTGTTTTTTTTCACAAGGAAATATATTGCTGCTCGTAATGCTCTAACCCACGAGCTCACATTACAACCGACACGCATGAACCATTGAGTAAGAAAACGAATTTGTCAGCTAAACACGTGTCAAGCCCTCTTATTACGATCAACTGATAGTGGTGGATCTCAGCTCAAAAAAACTCTGGGTATTCAGCTCACAATGGAAGAGCTTTCAGCCCAAGTGGTGGATGTGAACATGGATGGTTGTATCTTGTGGCCTAATTGACTAAATCTAATTAATATTCTTATTTCAATTTTCAATTTTTGGATGGCTTTTCCTATTCGTGAACATGGATGCTTATTTCTCTCTGCTTTCAGATTGTACGGTTCATCAAGAATGATGAGGTCTGATAGTTTTGAGAAACTATCTTTATAAATGGCGAAGCTACTGAGAGGGTGGAATTTCTCAGTAGGCATTTTGTCAACTGGAAAGAGATCTCTCAATTGAAACAAAGGGACGCTTTAATATTAATATTCATTCATTATACCCAAACGTGTGATATTTATATATATCTGTGTGTGTGTGTGTGTGTGTGTGTGTGTGTGTGGAATCTGTGTTTATAGTAAACAAGGCTAAGCAGTTTGTTTAATAACTAGAAACTGGTGCGGGATCCTTGTTACCTGAGCTGTATATGGCTTTCCTTCTTAAATTGGGAATTCCCAAAGCAAATTCTATGATCGGCATATTCTCTTTTTTTTAAAAAAAAAAAAAAAACAATAAGGACAAGGGATGTGAAAAATAGAAAGCTAAAATAAAAAATATATTAATTTATCATTTCGCTGCTTGTTTTGCTTGCTATATTAAGGAGAATATTAAATAAAATGTTCAAATACTATTTCATTTTTATATATCTTACAAAAATGTCAAAATATTATAAAATATTATTCATTGAATAATATTTGTTTGCTATAGTTTTTTTAAATAGGAATCATCTAAATTATCTTTAGATCCACCAAATCAACCCAGTCATATTATATTATTAAAATAGTTATTTATTAAATATATTAAAATAGAATTAACTCTTCTATATAACTCTTCGAGAAACCATATTACCAATTTAATTCATATCATCTGCCCATGAAAGAGAGGTTCCCCCTCATTGATGTCATTGATGGACACTTCTCTATTATTATATCTTCTAGTGCCCGTACCCCGAATCAATAGTACCTAGCGGGATAAATTAGTGGCAGAATTGACATCACATGACATAACCATATGAAGCCATTCTTTAGTCATCTTATTATTTCTTCTGGTCTGAAGGTGCTGTGAATATAACAGGAGAATATTAAATGGAACTACCAAACAAAGAATATCACCTCCATATCTTTAATCCTACCTCCTTACATAAATACCAGACTTTTTAATACAATTAGGCAAAACTAGAGCGAGCGAAAGAGCATGGAACTTGATAAGCTAAAGTTCTCGATTGTCTTGACTGTTTTTTGTGCCATGACAGTTTTATGTGCAGGTTACCCTTCTAGCTCTCAGAAATATACATTAGGCAAGTTTGATAAAATTCTGCTGAATATTTATTTCCCTCTTTATCTTGCCATGTTATTGCAGTGGCTTACGATCCATTGGATCCCAATGGGAGCATAAATATAAAATGGGATATCTTGTCTTGGACTCCTGATGGCTATGTTGTGAGTGTCATCTCATTTTTCTTCAGATATTTGTATTATGTAATGCCACGGCTAGTTTATCAGCATAAAGTAAGCACAATGCAAAGTACTCAATTATATTTGTCATTCATTATTGTCTTGAACTTGTTAGAACTCTTATTCTATAGTTGCAGCTACCAAATAGAAAGTTAGCAAACTAGAGCACTGTAGAGGGCTAGAATCTGCTCATGTTCTAACAGCATATATGCGAATTTATCAGTTACATTACTAGCTTGCCTCTTAGTTAGCAAGGGTACTCAGTTAGCATTGAAGAACTCGTAAAATTTGGTCAAAATTTAAACATGCAGTTTCCAACTGAAGGGAAGAGCATCGATTAGCTTATGTATTCTGATTTGAAGTCACTGAAATTGAGATATTTTTTAGGCAGTTGTGTCAATGAATAACTTTCAAATGTATCGGCAAATAATGAGCCCAGGGTGGACTTTAGGCTGGACATGGGCTAAGAAAGAAGTGATTTGGTCAATGGTGGGAGCCCAAGCCACTGATCAAGGAGATTGTTCCAATTTCAAAGGCAACATTCCACACTGCTGTAAGAGAAATCCTACAGTTATTGACTTGCTCCCTGGAGTCCCTAAAACCCAACAGTATTCTGATTGCTGCAAGGGTGGTGTTTTGGCATCTTGGGGACAAGATCCTAAAGCCGCAGTTTCATCATTTCAGCTCAGTGTTGGTCTCTCTGGTACATCCAATACAACAGTTGCACTGCCCCAGAATTTCTTTTTGCTTGGTCCAGGACCAGGCTATACGTGCAGTGCAGCAACAATTGTTTCACCTTCAGTTTTCTTCTCAAGTGATGGGCAGCGAAAAACACAAGCAATGAGTGAGTTGGTCTTCCTCTTAAAATCTCCTCTGGCCAGTGTAGTTCCTGCGTAGAGAGTTCTGATTCTTTGATTATCTGTTTCTATAATATTGCAGTGACCTGGACTGTGACATGCTCTTACTCGCAAATGCTTGTGTCTAAGAATCCCTCCTGTTGTGTTTCTTTGTCATCCTTTTACAACTCTAAGATCACTCCCTGTCCGTCCTGTTCTTGTGGGTGCCAGAATAATGAAAATACTAGCTGTGTCATGTAAGAAGTCACACTCACTTGAGAAACAAGTTAAATGTATTTGACGCTGCATCGATTAGTGTGTTCGTTCTGCTAGATGTGTCTCTGTTCCTGATTCATGTATTTGAACTGTAAAATAACAGGAGCAATTCCAGAATTTCAAGTGTTGTAGAAGCAAGTACATCAATGCTTGAGTGTACTTCACACATGTGCCCAATCCGGGTGCATTGGCATGTCAAGGCCAACTACAAGGAGTATTGGCGTGTGAAGATTACAGTCACCAATTTCAATTATCGGAAGAATTTCACACAGTGGACTCTTGTTGCTCAGCATCCAAACCTCAACAACGTAACCAGAGTTTATAGCTTTCTCTACAAGTCATTTACGCTCTTCAATACCATAAGTAAGTCCAAAGTCCAAGAAAATCCGCCTTACATGGTTTCTTTTATTTGTGTATAGTTCTGATTCACTGGTAATGGTGCTTTCATTTCTTATGACACAAGCATTCCTCTATGCAGACGATACTGCCATGTTTTATGGGAACAAAAATAAAAATGACATGCTCCTGGAAGCCGGGCAAAATGGGAATGTTCAATCAGAGATTCTGTTTGGAAAGGACATGAGCAGATACACATTGGAGCATGGCTGGGGTTTCCCTTCGAGAATTTACTTCAACGGTGATGAATGTATTATGCCTCCTCCTGATTCATATCCATTTCTACCCAACTCTGCTCCTTTCAGTCCAACAGCCTCCTCAACACCAGCCATATTTCTAATTCTCATATTGCTAGCCCTTCGGTGTTCGTTGTTCTAGTAGATACTGAACCTAGCTGGATAGGATTAATTGGGAAGTTCTTACGAAGACAAGGAGCCATCTTATGAATGTACCAACCTTTTGTCCCTTTTTTTTTTAATTAAAATGTTGAAAATAAACCACTTGGTTTACAGAAAGATGAAGCACCGCTGGAAATCATATACATAAGGATCGACGTGTAGAATTCGCTGTAGTTTATTAAAATACGACTCGGGAGATTAATATATATGTGATTTACTTATGATCAGGTGCTCTCTCAGATTATGTATTCTAATGCATTGATGGAGAATACTGTCGGTAGATGGGTCCGTGGCTCGTTTATATTTGTATAAATTTTAATTCGCCTCCCGTGAGGTTATTAATTTGTATTGTCTATTTCAATTTTACCTTTAGAGTTTGATTTCTATCAATAAGCTCCGACAAGTTTCATTGTAGATTCAATCTATTTCCCGCCGTCCATTTATATTAGTAATAGTAGCAGAAATCATCGTTCGTGATTTGACATATTAATATTGCTGATGGAAATTTCATCGGCAAATTTAAATGAATTAAAGACAGACAGTCTTCTCACATCCTTTCCACTTCTCACTTTCATAATATATATATATATATATCAGTAATGTTAGATTTCCTCTTTTAGTTCTATTTCACTCTTCCATTTTTATTTTTATTTAACTTATTTATGTTTTAAATTAATTTATTTAAAACAATTATGGAATTTATAGTGTAATTATATATTTAAGTGTTTTACAACTTTTCCTAGATAATTTTGTTGTATTAATATATGATTTGTATTTTAGGGTTTGTTTAGGATTTGGGGAAAATGAATCTTATATGTTATCTGATGAAATTAAGTTTGATTTTGTAAATTATGTGTGTTATAATTGAAGAAATGATGGATAATTTAATGATATCAATTATATTTTGTCAATTTTATTGTTAAATTAGAAATTTAGAGAAAATTTATTTTTGTGTAATTGATAATAATTCAAAGGTATTAATTTAGGTTGACTAAGTTGAATTGAATAAATGATGGATAACTCATTAGGTACCAATTATCTTTTGTCAATTTTATTATTAAATTCAAATTTTGATGGAAAATTAAATTTGTGTGAAATTGATACTAATTAGGGTTTATCATGTTTCAATATATGAAGTGTTGGATAGTTATTGGATTGTGATTTAAAAAAATAATAATTTATCTTCAAAGAGTTGAGAGTTTCATTAATTTTGTACTTTTTAATTCAAAGAATATTAGTGAAAGTGAAATTAGATATCCATGCGCTAAGTGCAAAAATAAAAAGTTTTACTATAAAGATATTGTGATGATACATCATCTTAAAAAGGGGTTTATCGAGAAATACTTAAATTAGTTAGTGTACGGAGAACCCTATGTTCCTTACAAATTAAACCATATTAGAAAGGATGGTTGGCTCAACTTCTAACTTTAGCAACATATGGGTTTGTGGATGATAATACTAATCTTTATAAGAGTATGGTGATCGATGCAATGAAAATAAATCAAGATTATTTATATAAGATTCACATAACATCCTTGTAGATTAATAACCTAATATAGATACAGTTGGGTTCTTTTAATTTTTGAAAGATTCTAATGAACCATTATAGGATGGATACATTACTCATAATAAATTGTCGATCATTGCACAAATATTTACCATCAAGTCAGATTATGGGTTAAGTGAGGCCGATTATGATCAGATCCTTGAATGGGAAAAAAAACATGTTATCTGAAGGGAATAGGTTGAAAAATGAGTTATATGCTGCAAAATCCATGAAGAAGTCTCTTGGCCAGGATATCAAAAAATTGATATATGTCCAAACTTTTGTATTTTATACTATAATGAATATACAAATTTTATGCAACACAAAACTTGTCAACATGCTTGGTATAAATCTAATAGCGGTAGAGAAAAGATACTTATCGCATATAAAAAATTAAGATACTTTTCAATCACTTCTAAATTGCAAATGTTATTTATGTCTACAAAGACTACTGAGTACATGACATGACATGATACCATTTACATGATGAGGTGGGTGGAGTCACAGTGCACCTTTTTTTATGATGAAGCTTAGAAGCGGTTCAATAAGTTGACATTATGAGTTTTTAATAGAATTGTAAAACATACATCTTGGGTTGTGTAATGATGGATTTAACCCATTTAGGTTCCTTGACGCACTTTATTCTTGTTAGTTAATCATACTAACGGTTTATAACTTACTCCTATGGATATGTATGAAGCTGGAATTCATGTTCTTATCTATGATCATACCTGGTCCTTATAATCCGGTAGTAATATAAATGTTTGTCTTTAACTGCTGATTAATGAGTTAAATTAGTTATGGTTATCGAGGCTTTGACATATAACATCTCAAGAAAACAAAATTTTCTCTTAAAGACAATATTGATATGGACTATAAATGATTTTTCTGCATATAAAATGGTTTTGGGTTGGATTACACATAGGAAATCAGTTTGCCCATATTGCATGTAAATTAATAAGACCTTTACTTTAATCAATAATGGTAAAACTTCTTCTTCTTTTTATTACCACCAGAGGTTATTGCCAGGTCATCATTGATTTAGAAATAACATAAATGACTTCTTGAAAAGTAAAGTTGAAAGGGATGTTATATCATTTGTATTGTTGGGTGAAAAACTATATGATGAAGTTGCGAAATATGAGGGCATTGTATTTGGTTTTCATTATAGGAAGCAAAAGTTTCATGGTTTTGGTGTGACTCATAATTGGGTAAAGTAGAGTATTTTTTGGAAGTTTGCTTATTGGAAGACTAATGTTATCTATCATAATTTGAATATTATACATATCAAGAAAAATATGTTTGATAAAATCTTTAACATGATTGTTGCATGTGTGCGGCGTTGCGGCGAAAATATCTACCCTCAATTTAGTATCTAATATGGCAAATGTGGTGAGACAATGAATTCTCGTCTTTTATTAGTGTCTCAAAGATCGGGTACGGGGACTGATTGCATAAAAAGAAGGTATTAGCACCGTAAATACGCCCTACCTAAGGTAAACTGCATTGTTTTTATTGTCTGATAAAATCTAAGGTCTTGTTGTGTTTTCTAGTTGTCGGTTCGTCTATGGTTTAAGAAAAGTTTTTTTCGGTAAAGAAACCCTTATCTTATTGGGTAAAACTTAACCGTTCTAGCATCAACAAAAGAATTTAATATCCGAAATACGTCTTACGTATAAGGTCGTAACCCTAGATATTAAAAGAAAAAAAATAAGTTTTTTGGAATTTTTGAAATATTGGTCAGTTCTCGTGACTTTAATAAACTAGTTATTAAAGCTAAAATGCATGCTAATACATATATTTTTTAAAATTTTCTTTGTTGTATTCAAATAAAATATGATTTTTTTTTAGAGACTTGGCCGTATGCATGAAAACAAAATATTTTTTATTTTTTTAATGTTTTGATGAAAATTAGGTATTTTAATACCGTATTTGTATCTTTACAGTATAAAAATACAAACCGATATTAATTAAAATGCAGTAAAAATTTGCAGAAAATCACAAAATTTTTGAAATAATTTTTGAATTTTTTGTTTTAGAGGCTGGGCCCGGCCCGACCCATGTGGCGAGGCTGGACCCAGCCAGTCGACCCGGTCACTGGCCCAAGCCAATGACCCCGCCGGCTTTAGGATGCACGCGTGAGTGCTTACTGTTCAAGTGAATTATAATTCACTTGAACAGTAAAAATGCAAAAGGAAATCGCATGCACAGAGACGAAAAACATATACCTGGAAGTGGAAACGAAAGGGGCGAAGGCAATGGCGAAGGCGTGCTGGCTGGTCTCTTTTGTGCTTTCGTCTATTTCAGTTCTTCTCCTCTGTTCCTTGTTTTCTTTTCTCTGTTTCTCTTGTTTTTTTTCCTGATGTTCTGCCCCTGTTCTTCTCTTCTTCAGTTCGTATTTCTCTGCTCTCTTAGTTTAATTCTTCCTGGTCTCCCTCTGTTCTATCCTATTTTCTCCCCTATGTCTGTCTCCTGCTCGTCGTCTCTTCCCTTGTCTTTCCCCTTTCTCGTTGTCTTTTTTTTTTCTTTCCTCTATCATTCCCCTTTGGTTCCCCCCTTTCAGTTCGGTTCCTCCTCTGGCTTTTATAGCCAGAGGACGCTGGCGTTTCGTGGTAACGGTCGGCGTGCATCACGGTGGCGAGGGATGTCAGCCGCTAAACGTGCTCCTTGATTGAAGCTGGTAACGCCTGCATTGCCTTTTACTCCAGAAACCATTGCAGATGAAGAAGGTGATGAACAAATGAAACGGCGTCGTTTTCTAATTCAAAATGAATATTTCTGATTTGGTCCTTGGATGTTTTAAGAATTTTGTAATCAAGCCCCCTAGAAAATTTATAATTAGACCCCTTGATTTTAACGCCTTTTCCGATTTAGTCCTTGGTTTTGGATTGTTTCAATTAAGTCCTTAATTGGCCATCAAACTTCAATAATTATGCAGCTAAACCCCTGATTTGACCAAATCAACTCTTCAAAATTATAATCGGACCCCAGAAATTTAATTTCTTCCAATAAAAGCCTAAATTGACTTAAGAAACCAATTTTCTTGCAATCAAATCCTCCATAAATTCAATTAAGCCTTGGATAAAATTTAATTGAGTCCATAAACATCTGATTTTGGACTTTTCTTCCTCAAATTGAATTTTTCTTGTCAACAAAGCTCTCACCAGTAAAAAATATACTGTCAAATTTCAACATTTTGCATTTTTGAACCTTCTCAACCAATTTTGTCCTTTTTTCAGCATTCCAGTCCTTTTCTTGCTCCTATTATTTTTTTGATTTCTTTCGAATTTTTTTTGATATATTTTTTGTATTTTCTCATTTTCATTTTTTTTGTGGGAACCCAAAAATGGGTAACAACACATGCCCCCTCTTTACAATGCTTACGAAGCAAAACATTATCAATGTCTTGCATAGTAAGCTTGTAAAGAAAAAGAAAATGAAAATGAAAATGATCTCATTATCTTAGGCGATCTGCCCCTTTTGAAGAAAATTGGTCTACTTTCACGGGCGACCTACCCACACACACTCACTGGTCTATTTTCACGGACTACCTGCCCACCCATGTTCATCCTGGTCTAATTTCAAGGGCGACTGGCCCACACACTCACACTGGTCTATTTTCACAGGCGACCTGCCCTCATACTCACATTGGTCTATTTTAGACGGGCGATCTACCCTCATACTCACATTGGTCTATTTTCACAGGTGACCTACCCACACATTTTCATCCTGATCTATTTTCAAGGATGACTAGCCCACACACTCACACGGTCTATTTTCATAGGCGACCTGCCCTCACACTCACACGGTCTATTTTCAAAGGTGACCTCCCACACATGTTCATCATGGTCTATTTTCAGGGGCGACCGGCCCACATGTTCACACAATCTATTTTCATGGGCGACCTGCCCTCACACTCACATTGGTCTATTTTCAAGGGCGACCTCCCACACATGTTCATCATGGTCTATTTTCAGGGGCGACCGCCCCACATGTTCACACGGTCTATTTTCATGGGCGACCTGCCCTCACACTCACATTGGTCTATTTTAAAGGGTGACCTCTCACACACTCACATTGGTCTATTTTCACGGGCGACCTTCCCACACATGTTCATCACGGTCTATTTTCAGGGGCGACCGGTCCACACACTCACACGGTCTATTTTCATGGGCGACCTGCCCTCACACTCATATTGGTCTATTTTCACGAGCGACTTGCCCACTTATATTCATCCTGATCTTTTTTCATGGGCAACCCGCCCTTACACTCACACGGTCTATTTTCATGGGCGACCTGAGATCTCATCTGGCAATCTAGAACCAAAATCTGTGTGGCTAGGCTAAACTGAGATCCTTTCTGGCGATCCCTTTTAACCAGAACCAAAATATATGTTCTTTCTATTGGCAAGGTTTAAACTTGCTTCTTCTTCTTCTTCTTTTTTGAAAATTTCCTAATGGTAGGGTTCTTCTCATTTTTCTTCCCGTTCCAGGGTCATAACAATGATTCTCTTTTATTATCAGCTCAATGATTCTTTTTTTTTCTTTTTTTCCTTTCAATATTGCTAGACATTTTTTTTAGGATTTTCCTGTAACAGATAAAAATATGTGTGCAATGCTTTGAGGTTAGATGACATGCATGCATCCTTACCTGATTTGAAATATAGGTCCCGCCTTCTTTGATGTTCCATCGTCATAAGGTGCCTTTGTTTGCTAACCAAAGCCTTCTTTGCTCTTTCCATATACTGGCCCGTTCATATGCTAGTCATCCACTCCACTGTAAATGCAGCCCTATCCTAGGTTGTCTTTGATGATTACTAGTTTCACTGTTTATCAAGCTTGACAATGCCCCTCAAGTGTGGTGTTGCTTAATTCATCATGAAGGAGCTTAACAAATCATTTATCTCCTGGATTCTCTCGAGAATCGTTCTTTGATTAGCTGTGTGAATCCTACCAGCACTCATCAAGAGGTTTTCTAGTGTCGCCCTCATCTTAAATTGCTAATCAACCATTGGCTTGCCTCCAGCGCTCGTTCATCTTATTATCTTTCTTTGAACACCATTGTCCTTAGTTTTATAGACTCATCATTTTATTTTATTTTATTGCCTCTAGCTAATCTGAATACTGCTTGTTTTCCTTCTCAGGTCCACTATATTGCCCCCAGCTGCTCAACTTTTCAAGAAGTGTCGAGAAGTATTGATGTCACTTCTGTCAAGATTTTGCAAACTTGATTGGTGCTTTTTTTGTTTGACAATCTTTCTTGTTCAGAAATCAACTCTCATATTTCAAAGATCATGTCTATTTCAAAGTCTAATTGTTGAAATGAAATTAGAGAGATGTCAGTACCTTTTTTTTTTTAAATTCAAGCTTCTTTGGTCAAAGACCCAACACACGCCATTCAATAGATGAAGTCCTTTGAGTATCTTGTATTTTGAAAACAGAAATTGACCCGTTGAAAGATTAAAATGGCTTTTTCCACGATTCCTTGTGTTAATTTTAATCTCTGATCTTGGGTATATCTTTTGATAGTTTGTGATGAGGTGACCTTTTTGTGAATTTCAAAAACAAGATGCTAAAGTCAGGACTCAAGCTTTATCAAGAAAGGTTGTTTCTCTTTTTTTTAGCACTTATTTATCATCATGCATAATAATAAGAAGCTTAGTCCATGAAGCCACGACTCTTATAAAAAAACTCTTCAAGCTTTGAGAGCGCCATTTATCGGTTCAAATTGCTTACTTGATTGAAAAGGGTTTTTAAAAGCAAGTAATATAGGCTATGATTTATGGCTAAGAAAGAAAGGAATTTTATAGGCTCAAAAGGTGTTTGAGGGTTTCAAAAACCTAGGATCAACATCAACTATTCATTATTTCTCTTTATCTTGTTGTCTTTGTTGAGAAATCGACATATAACCTTATTAACCTCAAATATCAGAATTCTCTTAACATAGGTCATAATGCAAATCCAACTTTTTCTTTTATGAATAACCAATTTCAATCATCATGGATGCCAAAAGTCATGTATGTAGCTCAGTATTTTTTTTTTATGGTATCAACTTTTGACATTTGTTGTGTCTTTCCTTGATTGAAACTTCTTTTGTCTTTCCTAGACTCAATAGGCATTCTCCTTCCTTTATCTTTGATCTGCCTTTAAGTGTAGGCAATTTTCTTTTTTCTCTTATTTTATTTTATATATGGCTTTCACATAGCCTTTCTCATAGTTTTCTAACATGCCCCCAGACTAGGTCTTCTTTCTTTTAGCTCTTTCTCAAGCGTTGGACTTTTGTTCTAAGCCTTCCCTTTCACTTTTGTCTTCTTTTATTTGCCCCCAGTGTGGGGTGTGATCCTGGTCATGGTTTCTTTTGAAAAGAATATTCTATCAGGCTCAAAATGGGATTGCAAAGGATAAATATCTTTAGAAAGTGAGGTGATATCAAAGATGGCCTTTTCTCATTTCAAGCAAGGTCGGTTAGAACCGATAAATTTTGACCTCGTCTAGTGTAATGATTTGGACTTGCAAGAATCTTGATTCGCGAGTCCATAACTATTGAATCCATTACATGTCATTATGCATACTGCTAAAACTTAGCTACATGGTGGGTGATTCAGTTTCAAGTGTTAGCTCAAAATTTGTTTTGGCAACCCATATCATTTTAACAAGCATCGAGTCATTTCTGCAATCAAAATACTTTTAATCTTTCAGGATTGATTAGCCTTAATTGCATGTTGGAGTTCAATCAAAATATTTTGCCAAAATAAACTTTGAAAGAAACATCTCGTTATTTCAAAACAATAAAGAGACAAATAAAAAGACATGTTTCATAAAAAAGATGAGATGTGATCTCAAAACAAAATGCAAAATAGCAAAATTCCAATATAATTGACAATTCATCGCCATTCTTAGATTAGCTTTTCTGGCAATATCTGTGTTTTGCTGCATTTTCGATCACTTGTAATTCTAAAGATGTTCAGGGGACAATATAGCTAATGACATCACCTTTCACACACTCAACTTGCCTCTTGTTCATCCACCTTTAGAGTCATCTCTCATCATTGTTTCTGGAATTCATGGCAGAACCTTCAATCTTTCCCCTCTTCATAGCTTGTTCAATTCTTTCAGCAATCCTCACAACTTCATGGAAATGTTGAGCTGAGCTTCCTATTAAATGCTCATAATAAGAGGATTGAAAGGTATTGGCAAACAACATCACCATTTTTGTATCTATCAGTGGAGGTTGAACATATGCTATCTTATCTCGCCATCTTTGCACGTATACCCTCATAGACTCTTGGTTTGCGTTCTCTATAACCATTAGGATGATTCTGTCAGGAGCAATTTCCAGATTAAATTTATACTGCTTCAAGAAGGCATGTACTAGGTCTTTCCATGTCTTGATCTTAATATTGTCTAGTATCATGTACCAGCTCACAGTAGATTCAGTTAGACTATCTTGGAAAAAGTATATCAGAATCCTATCATCATGAATCACCTTGGCCATTTTATTACAGTAAGATCGAAGGTGAGTGTTTGGACATTCTAATCCAGTGTATTTGATGAACTCTGGTATCCTAAAGTTCTTTGGTACTATGATGTTTGGTACCAAACACACTTCAGCTGCTCGTATGGGATCAAACCAATCATTACCCTCAACTGCTCTTAATCTTTCTTCCAAAGCAGACAACTTGTCATAGTTCACAAAATCAATGGATCTAGAGGGTCCATCTACTATTAAATCCACGGTGATGGGAGCTTGACTTGACGAGATAGAGGCGATAGGCACAAAATGTTGTTCTGCTGTTGAATCTGCCCCCAAGTTTTGAGATGTCCCTGGGACGTGGATTGATAGTGTTTTCACAGGAGGTTGTGCAAAAATCCCTTTTCCATTTTTGGAGCTCAACACTTGTTCAAGCAGATTTGTAAGTCTAGCTACTTCACCTTTAATGCTCTCAATTTCATTTTGATGATGGGCCTCCAATTGAACTCTTTCTTCATTTTCCATCTTTCAAGTGTAGCAAATCTTGGGTGGGGAACTTATGTTTGAACCTGGCAACATGTATGATAAATGTATGAGTATGTTCCTATATGATGAGTTCGCCCTTCTAGGGTTGACACATGGTCGTACCTTTGCATGATGATATAAGAATTTTGATTCTTGTTCTATAATCAAAACTTTCCTGAGTAATGACCATTGTGTCAACCACAAGTCTTGAGTTCAAGATACTTTAGGAAAGGTTTACTTTGATGCAAAAGAAAAGGTAACACACACAACCTAAGGACATGTTCTATTCATTAAGTGAGACAAAGGGTAGGTTGACTATCTAGTCTAAAAAAGGGTCTCATGTATGCCCAGTGGCGATCTTCGTAAAGACAGTGTGGGGACTTTGCAAGGAACAGTTAAGGCACGTATGCCCACCATTACCAAGCAGGCACTCACATATGAGTTGGGTGTTTCACGCATCTGAACCCTGAACAATAGTCATAGGGCAAATCGCTAATTCCCCACCTAACTTAAAAGCTTGTGTGTGCTTTCCAAAACATTAAAGCATGTGATGCATGAGGTAATTCTATACAATGCATGAACATATATGAACAGAAATTAAAGTATGTAAGCAAATAAATAAAATGAGCTTATTAACAGAAAACACACAAATCAAACAAAACACAATTATCAGACAAAAATAAAGCTTAGTCCACAAGGTCCCTAGTGGAGTCGCCATTCTGTCGCATGTCGCGGCGTCGCGGCAAAAACATACACCCTCAATTTAGTATCTAATGTGGCAAATGTGGTGAGACAAGGAATTCTCATCTTTTATTAGTGGAAAAATGGAATGGGAGTCGCCACCTAGTATTTTGGTCATTAGGAACCCTAACTGGTCTTAGAGATCGGGTACGGGGACTAGTTGCATAAAGGGAAGGTATTAGCACCCCAAATACGCCCTACTTAAGGTAAACTGCATTATTTTTATTGTCTGATAAAATCTAAGGTCTTGTTGTGTTTTCTAGTTGTCGATCCGTCTATAGTTTAAGAAAAGTCTTCTTCGGTAAAGAAACCCTTATCTTATTGGGTAAAACCTAACCGTTCTAGCATCAACTAAAGAATTTAATATCTGGAATACGTCTTACGTATAAGGTCATAATCTCAGATATTAAAAGAAAACAAAATAAGTTTTTTGGAATTTTTGAAATATTGGCTAGTTCTTGTGACTTTAATAAACTGGTTATTAAAGCCAAAATGCATGCTAATACATATTTTTTAAATTTTCTTTGTTGTATTCAAATACAATATGATTTGTTTTTTTAGAAACTTGGCCGTATGCATTAAAAAAAATATTTTTTTTATTTTTTTAATATTTTGACGAAAACCAGGTATTTTAATACTGTATTTGTATCTGTACAGTATAAAAATACAAACCAATATTAATTAAAATGTAGTAAAAAAATTACGGAAAATCATAGAATTTTTGAATTTCTTGTTTTGGGGGCTAGGCCCGGCCCGACCCGGCCCATGTGGATGGGCTGGACCCAGCCAACCGACTCGGTCACTGGCCCAAGCCAGTGACCCCGCCGGCTTTAGGATGCACGCGTGAGTGCTTACTGTTCAAGTGAATTATAATTCACTTGAACAGTTGATGCAACCATATTATTCGATAGTTTTACCCACATTTAACTAGTGTTTTGCCTATGTTTTATATATATAATGCCTTGATATTCTTTGTTTTATGTTTTGAAGGCACTTTTGGATGCAAAAAGGAGTAAATTGGAGGTAATTGGCAGACTTGACCTTCAGTCGATGTTCTGTGCAGAGCGTGAGCTCTAGAGGTTGAAATGAAGTGATTCCAGTGGCATTAAAAAGATAACATCCATACCTTTCTGGACATCTAAGGCAAGAAAATAAAATAAGGAAGAGCATGGAAATCGCAGCCTTCAAAGTCAAATCTTGCAATCTGTCAGTGTTGACCTTCGGCCATTCCAACCTGAATATCTGGAGTTACAGAAGTCCAATTGATGCAAACTCAATTTTTTTGGATTCTTGACTCAAATATCTATAAATTTTCCAAATGTGAACCAAAAACAATGTCATATGAGGGATATATGATTTTTCAAAGATGACAACTGAACTCTGCCAGCAAACAGGTTTCGTGAAGAAACGAGTCCAAATTATGTTCCGAAGCATCTAAACCGATATCCAAGTTTTTATTTCAGAAATTTAGCTCCTCTAAGTCAAATCTTGAAGATTTCATGCAAGGTTATTTCTCTTTTTTTAGGAAAATAGTTATTGAAGTACTTAAATGTAAACAATCTACTTAAGGGAGGATTATTTTGTAAAATAGAGACTAAGGTTTCCTAGGATATAAAAAGAATATGAGAAGAGAAGGGAGGCAGCAGCCAGCAGAGAATAAACACAAATTCTCTCCTCTACAAACCCAAAAAAATCATGCTCTCTTCAATCTTTAGAAATAGTTGTTCAACAGTTATGCAAGGCTAAGCTCTTTTCTTGGTTGCAAGGACGCAAAGACCTTCGAATTTCAAGAACC
>Ga0325410_1000834_pt1 | contig 32922 bp, 30 predicted proteins | sample PopdelMetagenome_16_FD_206182 | JGI IMG/M metagenome (GOLD analysis project Ga0325410, IMG submission 206182) | Populus deltoides microbial communities from Bellville, Georgia, United States - Xylem-PdIQD-R3 | ecosystem: Host-associated > Plants > Phyllosphere > Stem > Wood/Secondary xylem...
AATCAGCTATGGCTTCTTCGGCCATTGAAACAGACGGTCAAGAAATCCTTGACCTTGAGAAAAATAGGCAGGCTGAAAAGGCTCAGTGGGTGCTCAATGCTCCTGAGCCACCTAGCCTGTGGCGAGAGCTCATGGATTCCGCCAGGGAAACTGTTTTGCCTCGTGGCAAGAGATTTCCATATCTCAAGGACAAGGATGGCCTTTTCAAGACAGTAATTTCAGTCCTGCAGGCAATGTTTCCTATCTTTAGTTGGTGCCGGCACTACAACGCAACAAAACTCAGGAACGATCTATTGGCGGGTCTAACTCTCGCTAGTCTCTGCATTCCTCAGGTATAGAACAAGCAAGCATGGAAGTTTACGATGGTAGCAGAAACAGTCAACATTTCTAGTTCTAGTTACCGATCCCTTTACTCAGTCTCAAGATCATGTAAATTTCATGCAGAGTATTGGATATGCAACTCTAGCGAAGCTTGATCCTCAATATGGCCTCTGTAAGTTTCATAACTGAACTTCTTGGGTAGCTAGCAATCTTCGATATAAACGGACTATATATGTGTGTGTGTGTGTGTGTGTGTGTGTGTGTATGTATGTATGCACGTATGAATTCGTTTCTCTTTTCAGATACAAGTGTTATTCCACCTCTCATTTATGCTGTAATGGGAACTTCAAGAGACATTGCAATTGGACCAGTGGCTGTGGTTTCACTGCTTATGTCTTCGATGGTTCCGAAACTAGAAGATCCTGAGGCTAATCCAATTGCCTACAGAAATCTTGTTCTCACCACAACCTTTTTTGCAGGAATTTTTCAAGCTGCATTTGGACTATTTAGGTGGTTCGTTAACAATTGTAGTTTTGCTGGTTGATGTTAATACTTGAGCGCCATAATTTTCCTTTTCGGAATATGCAGGCTGGGTTTCCTTGTGGATTTTCTCTCCCATGCTGCAATTGTTGGGTTTGTGTCAGGGGCAGCCATTGTCATCGGTCTTCAACAAATGAAAGGACTACTTGGGATTGCTCATTTCACAAATAAGACTGATGTTATCTCTGTAATGCAAGCTATTTGGAGATCAGTTCATCATTCTGTACGTATGTTATTTTCCCTAAATATTTTCCTCGCTCAAAGCCTATTAAATGCTCATACTTGTATATATTTCCATAGAAATGCCTATTTATCCTTCCGTTTTTCTATTTTGAACACAGTGGAATCCGCATAATTTTATACTCGGATGCTCATTCTTAAGTTTTATTATATTAACCAGATTTGTGGTAAGTCCTATTCGCAATAACTTCAATTTGTTCATGAAAGCTTGCTTCTTTTTTGTTTCAATATCAGCTATGGGAATCAAATTAGCTGCCAAAGCCACCACTGGAGACCAATTTGGTCACTATTGGCAAGCTTAGAGTCAGCCAATTTCGTTAGAATAAATTATTTTATCCGTATAGGGCGCCCTATATTGATGAATTTCGTTTCCGAAGATCAATCTTTTACACTCACAAGAGATTGTTCAAAGAGTTTTAGATGACTAACGATGCTATAGACTCCACATCACTGGTGACGGAATTCATAGTTTTGGTCGCCAAATGTTCTAGAGATCACAAATAGGTGACAAAAATGGTCATTTGAAAATAATGTGTTCAGAGTTTTTTTTTTCCCCCCCAAAAAGCATGACGTAATGGTAAAGGGTTTAAAATCTACATAGCAGATCTTGAGTTCGAGTCAGAGCATGCACTTCTTGTAAGAACCTGGAATATCCAGGATTTTACTTACTCACCTGAGTTCACAAAATACGTTTTTTAGAGGTGGAGTTTCCTCAAATTCAAAAAAAAAAAAAAGGGTCAGAGCCTTTGTTGACCAAAAACAGAGTGTTCGGCGACCAATGATTTGGTCATTGGAAACTGATTTTTGTAGTGATAGTTGATTAGTAATATATCTTGTTGCCGTTATTTAGTCATTACAGAATGAAAGACTTGCTGATTCTTGCAGGGTAAAAGGAATAGGAAACTCTTCTGGCTGCCTGCAACTGCTCCTTTGATTTCTGTTGTTCTCTCAACTCTTCTAGTTTATCTGACCAGAGCTGATAAACATGGGGTAATGATTATAAAACACATTAAAAAGGGCTTAAACCCAGGCTCAATCCATGAGTTGCAGTTCAATAACCCACACATCGGAGAGGTTGCTAAAACTGGACTTATAGTCGCTGTCATTGCGATCACTGTGGGTATCAAATACTTCAAGTCCATTCTCCATGAGAAGTACACTAAATCAACATTACTCATTTTCATTTTATATATTTTGTTGTTATGTCGAATGCAGGAAGCAACTGCAGTAGGCCGATCTTTTGCATCCATAAAAGGATACCGCATCAATGGAAACCAAGAAATGGTGGCCTTTGGATTTATGAACATTCTGGGGTCTTTCACTTCTTGCTATGTAGCAACTGGTTAGGTTCTTCTGATACTTCATGCCGTTTCTGACATTAATCTAGATTTGGATATTTTCTTACATGTATTAACAATTAAAACCATGTATGTAGGTTCATTCTCGCGCAGTGCTGTAAATTTCAGTGCTGGATGTGAAACTGCTATGTCAAATATTGTGATGGCCATTACTGTGATCATATCTCTGGAATTGTTCACAAGGCTTTTGTACTTTACTCCCATCGCAGTCCTTTCTGCAATCATTCTTTCTGCTTTACCTGGGCTCGTTGACCCTCATGAAGCATACTATTTATGGAAGGTTGATAAGCTAGATTTTCTTGTTTGTATTGGGGCCTTCTTTGGGGTATTATTTGCATCGGTGGAGATCGGTCTTCTAGCTGCGGTAACGTTTGCTTCTGCTGTTAACTTCGCATGCATTAATAGAATGAAGATACTGGTTAGTAAACTCGGGCTCGGTCCAAAATTCACCAAAAATAGGAGGAATTTAATGGTGTGACCCAGTTAAAAAAAAACAAATTAACTCGCCATCTGGTTAAGTTGGGTTAACCCGGTTAAGAAAACATTTGATTTTTTTATTTTTTTATTTAAATAAAAATTAATTAACCCGCCATGTCGACTGCTTAGAGATTCGGCTAAAAGCTTTTGGTTCTATTCGCTGCAAGTTGTAGAATTAGACCTATCACTCAACTATGACTCAACTATGTAGCTTTTGGTTGTAATTTTTTTTGTGGCTCCTCGTACAAGATGATCCTATTCGCTGCAAGTTGTTTTCACCTAAAAGAGAAGTGGATTTGATGCAACTCATAAGAAGAGAATTTTGTGAAAAGAACCAAATGATCCCTACACAAAATAAAAAATTGAAAAGTTGAGTCACTCATTGCCATTAAAGATATATACCCTACAACGCTTCGTAATGTCATACATGATGCCAGTGAGTGTGGCAAAAACAGTAGCCGAATATAGTTTGTATGTCTGACGAAATGAATATTTAGCAATACATTGATCTAGACCACTTAAACATTTCTTGTCTCAGAATCTTTTTTGAGTGCGCAGATGAAGAGGGTAGCAGAAAAGCTTCGCTTGTTAATTTGAACTGATGCGTTTCAGGTGATAATATCTTTTGTGAAGATCATTATATTCTCAATCAGACCAGGCACAGAAGAACTTGGAAGACTCCCTGGAACTGACATTTTTTGTGATGTCAATCAATATCCTATGGCTGTTAAGAATTCCAAGGCTCTCATAATCCGTGTTAAGTCTGGTTTGCTCTGTTTTGCAAATGCCAACTTTGTCAAAGAAAAGTAAAGACCACTCCTCCCTATAAATTTTATATATATTGTACAAGGACGGACTTAAGATTTATTCCTGTTCATCTACTAATCTGTTGAAGGATCATGAAATGGGCAACGGAAGAGGAAGAGAACGACAGTCAAGGGAAAAGGACTGTTCAAGTTGTGATTCTTGACATGTCCAGTAAGTGACTACAGGATAAATCAATGATGTGCTCATCCTAGCTAGCATTGTTATAAAACCCGGTGACCCGGAATTCAGCCTGGAACAGGTTTTATTTTGAACAAGTTTTTTTTTACCAAAACAACATTATATCTAAGTTTTCTTAAAAAACAAAGAAAAGAAAATCTAGTTGATTTTTTAACTCCCAAGTCAATCCATCTAACCCATGATCATACCTAACATTAGCTCTTATAACTATGCTAGCTAGTATTTTTTTTTTCTTTCTATATATATCTCACATCGTTATTTGTTTCATCTTTTTCTGTGTTGCAGATTTAATGAACATTGATATGTCGGGAATAGCTTCCCTGTTGGAATTGCAAAACAATCTGGCCTCGGTTGGAATGGAGGTCATACAATGATTGATGCGAATTCGCACTCCTAGTATGTATTTTTCGTGATGCAAATTCGTTGTTCAAATTTCTAATCGTGGACCCTGTTTTGGTTTTGTCTCTCAGCTAGCCATAACAAACCCTAAGTGGCAAGTGATTCACAAGCTAAGGTTAGCCAACTTTGTGACGGAAATGGGAGGAAGGGTCTTCTTGACAGTCGGAGAAGCTGTGGATGCGTGTCTGGGCGCCAAAATGGCTGCTGTTTAAGCACGTGTTTTCTAATTCTGCTAGCTTTCGTCTATCTTGTGTGATCTAGTCCCTCTTACAGGGATATATAACAAAGCGATGCTTTCCTCTCCTCCAATCCTAGGAGTACTTGCAGGTCCAAGAGGGAAAGGGAAGCACCAATTTGTGCTTCTGCTGGCATTAAGTTGTGATTTTATGCATCAGACTATGATTTAAACGCTACCCTTTTGTTATGCGAAATGAATTATAGGTTTCTAAGACTAATTTCAAACCGAGTTTGGATCGAAATGGCCCCATGGATCATACATACGGTTCCTCCGGCAGTCAGGATCTTCTTTCTTTTTACTCTTATAGTGCCTCAAGTTTTCATTTCACCATTACAGCCTTTATTTGATTAATTTGGGCCAAGTAGTGATTTTGCTATCGCATCGTATCTACATGATATCATTTTAACGAATCAATATGGCATGAGAATGCAACTGTGAATCAACGAATAATTATCTGCAAAGATTTTCGTAATATTTGTTCTTTGCATGACAATATATATCAATTATAAATACTACGAAGTATATTTTTGCAAGATTATTTGTTCTGTCTATGACAGTACTCTTCGCTTGTTTATCAACATCGCTTCATATTGAAACGGAATTTGTCCTCCATTTCTTTCATGATTTATAAATTTATAAAGCTAAAGTAACTCTCTAGCCTGCCCCTCTCTCTTTTTTAATTTACAGAAGTTAAAAGCAATAGTGATGTCTGTTTAATTTGAATAAACACAACTTAATTTGCTTCTTCCAAGAAGTATCCACATATATTATGTCTCAAGAGTTAAGTGGTGATTGGTGGATGCTAGTTACCAGTAATAATACTCTTCTAAAGATTGAAAAGCAATATTGCCTTTCTCTTGTTATCAATGACGTCTACTTTTTCTGATTCCCACTCAGTTGCCCTTTCAATGAATTCTTTTAATTTTAGTTTTGAACTCCCCCCCAAAAGTTGCCATTTTGCCTCATTATTATCTAGATTTATTGCGATGAACTCGGAAAACTTCAAATTAGATCTGGAATTTCCACCATTATTTCTTGGGGTCAAGTGTTTGAACGGGCTATTCCATGCATGCTTTCTTGCAAAAACAAATCTCTTGTCAGGGTAGTAGATTCTTAAATGCTTAAATGAATAGATTGCAGGAGGGAAACAAACTATATATACTAAAGAGAACAGAGCTTAAAAGAGTGAATATTATGTGTTGTTATGATGTTTTTTTTGTGGTCTTGAGTTGCCTTGTGTGTTTACCTAGCAACTTAGACATTTATACATCTGGATAAAATGAGCTTATTTCATGTAGCATGTTGTGGCAAACACCATATAGAGTAATTATGAAGAACAATTGTGGAGGTGTTGTTATGAAGGGAGGGTTAGGCGCCTTGATCATTTATGGAAAGTGTTGGTGTTTATTGGGTTGAGAGGTTGGCGGGAATAGCCATTAACAAGAAATTAACAAGACACGCAGAGGTCGTACTAATCAATGTTGTCAATTCCATTATATTAACAAGGAATTTGAACGTGTCAAACAGCTTTCTTGATAAAAATAGCCATAATTTTTTACTTGATTATGGGATTCAATTGAAATTTTTTCAAGAAGTTTGAAAGACCCTATTCCCTATAAGAGTAACAAGGTAGCTTCATCTCTGTTCATGAATATGTCCAAATTCAACCTAAAGGGTTGGGTTTCGACTGAGAGAGATAGATGAAGTGAAAATGTATTTGAGTGAGGGATGTAGAGAAAAAAAATAGGTGAGGGAGTTAGAGAAGGAGAATGGGAAAATGTATTAGGATTAAATAAATTTAGATTGTACCAGACACGGACCGTGCTGGGAATGGTGATCTCTCTCATAGTAAACAGTATTTTTCCCTTCCGAATTAGCTTATGTTAATATAAAAGGAAACCAAAAAAATTGGTATGAAATTGAAATAAAAAATAAAAGGAAGTTGAAATTAAAAAAAAATTAATTGTGCCTCAACATTTCACAAATCTATCACAAAGAAAAAGAAATTGAAAACAAGATATTTGAGAGCACTGAATCTATGCATGTAAGAGCATGATAGCATAGCAAGGATGGAACAAACCTAGCTCGAGAATCTAAAAAAATTTGAATAGCTTCTTGTGAAAACTCTTTCAGGACTTTCCAATGAATTTCCTTCAGTGTTAATTCTAATGAAGCCAAAATCTGGAGCGGTCCGAGATATGAACTTAATTTACAATCTCCAATAAATTGCCGAAGGTGCTGGCGTTGAGTTCCTATTCATTGCTAAGAATTTCCCGGCATCTTAAAGAAATGCAGCCAAAATTATAGAATCTGCCGACTGATTACCATCGAATTTTTTATCCTTATGAGAAGTGTAAAGAAAAACTTCATTGGTACTTGGAAGAAAAGCAACAAATTACATTTTAGGGATGGATTCCAACGTCGAAGATTAGTATATCCTTATGAGAAGTGTGGCGAAGAACTTCTATCCCCAGTAGGATTTTGATGAGCAATAACTATATTTTTATATTAGACACAAGTTGAGTTGCTTGAGAAGTAAACTGGTGGATCATTGAGAAATAAATAAATCAATTAATTGAAGGAAGGACAGATAATCTCAGTTACAAAGATTAGATTTATGCTCTTCCAAGCTGAACCTTAAAGCCATTAGCCACTTGACATTTACAAGTCCCCAATTTCAAGCTGTCTGTGGAAAATTAGATTAACCAAATATATGTTAACAACCTTCTTCAGCATGGCTTAGTAAGTTGTTCCCATTTGTGATGATATCCCACGTTATTGGTAAGGCAGCCGTTCTCTGCTATCCAATGTGAACTTTCTTGTACGTTTCTCTTGATGCATCCATCTTTACCAAAACAGAGAAAGTGATGCAAAATGAGCAGTAAAACCCTTGTTTCTTCGCTCATCTGAACAAAGAATGTGAATGCTTGAGTATGTTGTTAAGAGATTTTGTCTCCTGGGCTTTACAAAGCAATTTTCTCACTCCTTCTGTCATCTGCTTTTCATGCAATTCATTTTCATTATCAGTTCATAGTATTACAGGCTGGACAATATTGAACATTAAAAGCAATGAACAGATCAAACCTCTCCCAACCTTCCCCTTGTATAGGGAACTGCTCTTTGGTATCCAAGAGTAGTTGGAGGAGATTTTCGGCAATTTTCTTCCCTACACACAAGTTTTCCATTACTTCTGCTTCGAGTTACCATTGTCGAAGGGTTGTGCCATTTGCCATTCATTAAACTTGGAAGGCTTGATTCCTAAATCCATTTAGAACTCCAAAATGTTAACTATGATGTGTATATAATTTTATAAATACTTAAGGAGTGTGTCGTAAGATTAATTGGATATTTAGGGATGATGAAGTTTTTCAAGGTTACCACGAATAAAACTGCTGCGCAATGCTTCAAGACCTCCAGGTTCATACGCACATCTTCAAGACTCCTGTTTAATGCAGTTGTAAAACCATGATTACTAGTTTCTTAATAATATTGGTCCAGAAAAAAATGTCAAAGGACACACACGTACACCTAGTTTAGACAAGACTTATTCATACCTGTGTTTTTGCTGGCCGAGCCCAAAATAAGTAGCCAAAGTTGCCATCTAAACGTAAAACAAACAAATCAGGATATCAACATCTTCAAGAAATTTTGTGAACACATCACGAAGCTGCACTTGCAAGTGCAGATCACATGATTGCTCAAAATTTACTACGAATGCTTGATATAAATAGAAAATGGCTCAAATTTGATGCATACCTTCATGTTACCAGCTCTTCTGCCAAATTTTTCCGTCAGAACTCCTAAAGAATCAAACATTCCAACAGGCATTGGTGCAGGCCGACCAATCTCTGCAAATGCCTCCTTAATCCGGACACAGTCAAATCTTTGGATGTTATGTCCAGCCCATATTCTACCATTCAAAATGGTAAATATTTTGTCAGCAACTTCCTCGAATGCAGGTGCATTTGCAACAGCTTCACGAGTTATCCCATCACATCGACCAGACTTCAATGCAACAGCAGACAAGTCCTTAGGTCTTATGAGTGTGCTATAACTATCTAGCTCAACAAGTTTCCGTGGACAAACAATTATTGCACCAAACTCCAGTACCCAGAACCGTTGTCCAGCTTTATTGGGCACCGTTGTTTCTAAGTCGAAGAACACAATCTCTGGTGTGCTTACAGGACTGGAGGCCTCCATTTCTTGTTATTTGTATTGGTATATCTGTTTTTGGTTAATTCCGATTGTCTTCATTGTATTATAAATAGTGGGGTAATAATAAGAGAGAGCCCAAAAGGTCCAGGATGAAGGAGAGAATTCTTCACACGTGAGATTGATTGTCTTGTAGTTCACGTCATGAGCTTAATTAGGCTTTCCATGGAGTCGTCTTTGTTTCTTGATGGTGTTTTGAGGAAATCATTTCCCTTTGGACAGGTACATCTTGTTGCAAGGAAGGACAAGAATCGCCTTCTCCGAAACCTTTATACGAGACCTGTGTAAAACGTTGTGCACCTTTTTCACCCACAAGGCCATGCAAATTGAACGTGTGGAAACATTTGAAGCAAAGTTTCCTGCCAAGAAAAGAATTGATTCCCCGTTCCCTAACGCCATGAATCTTTTCTAACTAAGAGAAGGAAGACAACTAGAGGATGCCAGTCATGTGAATAACATAGATTTTATAGTCCCCGTTCTCTTTTGCCTCAATAAAGACAGCAAGCTATACCTTAACATATTAATGATGCCAGCCAAGTTGCACCTTTATTCCTCCCTGTCAAATATTGGACCAGCCCAACAAGAAGGCTTCCTTTGAGCCTCAATCCAAGCTTTTCTAGTGTTATAGTCTCTTTGTTTGTTGAGCATATTCCTGTATGCATGTATGACATGACTTGCTATTTCCTACTAACTTAATGAAAGAGAGCTTGCCACAATTGAGAAACAATCTCCCTGAATAAATACGAGACAAATGTCATCCAGATACAGATGCAACAATTTTATGGTGGAAAGCAAATACTGTACAGAGACATTGGAATTCTTCCACATCTTTCCCTCAACAAGGCTAGTGCAAAACCAATGATCATAGCAAACAAATGACCCTCAATGACAATGGCATTTTATTTGTAACAATCAATAATGAAGTGCCCATTTTTTTAATCTCTAAAAGAGTACAACAATTGCAATTCATCTACATTACACAGGGACGGCAGACTTGAGTGGGAGAAGCGCTCTCTTAATTCTCTCTACAGCTGCCTGTAGGGTGGTCAGAGAAGCTGCATAGGATATACGTATGCAGCTGTCATCTCCAAATGCAACCCCTGGGACTAATGCAACCTGTAAATAAGCAAGCACAATCAAATTATAAAGATCTCAAGTAGTGCCATAACAGCTGCATGCCATGTTACTTAAACTGTAGCTTCAAGTTTCAACTGCATCATAGTGTTATCTAAAAATATTCAGCTTTCACAACATTGGTGAGACGAGTACTGAAACATTGCCAATCAAAGGTAAACAGGATAATCTTCTTTAACAATGGATACCTGGGCCTGATCAAGCAGGTAACGGCAAAGGGCGTCAGAGTCGTCAATTTTACCAAACCCTTCAAGCTCTGCTCCATAGTACGAGCTGAAATCAATGAAAAGATAAAATGCTCCCTGCATGTAAAACCAATTAGAATTAGAAGCTGATGGAATCACTAGCAAAATGGGAGGTCATAAGTATATAATAACTGAAAGGCAGTACCAGAGGTTCCGACAACCCAACACCTTCCATTTCTCCAAAGCTTTTAATCAAGAAATCTCTCCGCTCCCTGAATGCTGTCACCATGGTGGACACTGCTTCCCCACCAGCATAGCCTAGTCCTAATGCTGCAACTCCTGCCTTTTGCGATATGCTGCTGGCACCTGAGGTAAACTGGAAAAATATAGCACACGGATCAACTGGAGCTTGTACAAAGTCCTTGTTTAGATCACAAGCATTACAGGAATAGGCATATCAATGCATTTTGCAAACCAACAAGGCAAGACACGAAAATTCTTAATGAAATGTAAAAAATCATCAAGAGTTGCAACTGCAGCCCCATGCAATCACCAGTATAGCGTCAACATTTACCAGGCCAAACTGGGCTATGAAAGCATGAATTATAGATTGTTATTGACTTACAAGTCTTTCTCATGTCAAGCACTTTTGTGATTAGTGAGGTCATTACATTTTGACGAGTGCTTAATCTGTAAGACAGATTGTGAGTAGAGGTCACAGGAGTATTGATTTCTCTCAAATGCTTTTGGGAGATATAAAATGGCATAATAAAAAATACAGGCTTGACAATTTGGATTGGTTACCAGGTGCAAGTTTCATTTTGTCTTGTAGGCTTTAATCACAAAATAATCAGCAAAATCTGTCCATCTAAATTAGCCATTCATCTGCTTCTTTAGAACCCTGAACTTCACCTTACCCCTTCCAATATTAACAAACTTTCTTTCCTCTGAGTGTCCAAACTATCTGAAATAAGTTCAGATTGGCTACTTCTACCCTTGCAGAAAATCACTACTATTTGATTCACAATTGAAGCCTCTTTGATCCAGCATATTATTTGGATGGTAAAAAATCTATGCGATTTTGAGATCTAACTTCAAAACATGACATGCAAATAGATAAAATACTAGAAAACTGGTTGTAACAATCACAAGTGATGCAAACGAAAACTTCAGAGTATGCATGATGGACTCAATTCATTTAAATTTCTGCAGATTGAAGGCTGCAAAGCGGGTCATAGAATACCTGGCTCTGTATCTTATTACATGCAGCAACAAAGTGCTTAGGGCCGGCAAGGTACCCAAGTCTCCAACCAGTCATTGCAAAGGCCTGCAAATTTCCCACTTTTTAAATGTTACCTAACTGAATGAGGTAAACTGCTTCAGGTTTTATTTACAATCACAACCACATCAAATTATGCATGGCATATCATATTATTGATGACAAGAACACAAAAGCAGATATTTAGGACTAATAATCAAATGTAAGATTAAGCTACCTTAGAAAATCCATTCACTGTCAAAGTCCTTTCCCACATGCTGGGCAAAGATGCAAAGCTTGTGTGAGTAGCAGGTGCATATATTATGTGTTCATATATCTCATCAGACAAGACCTGAGTGAAATACCAAAGAAGTTCAGCATTTAAATATTAGGAAAGAATAGGACTTGCAATTAGGATTCATTAATCATACCAGAAGCCTAGGATGTTTTGCTACAATTTTTGCAATCTCTTCAAGCAATTTCTTAGGATAAACTGATCCTGTTGGGTTAGATGGAGAGCAAAGAATCAGCAGCCTTGACTTTTCATTCAGTTTTGATTCAAGTTGCTTTGGGTCCAAGAGAAAATTCTCAGAGATTGATGTTGGAAGAATCACCGGGGTTGCATCAGCCAGCCTTGCCATTTCTGGATAACTCACCCAAAATGGTGCTGGAATTATAACCTGAGGGTAAGACAGTTTTTATAATATGAGCTAACTTCAGAAATTAAACAGCTTCAATGGTAATGAGCTCCTACTGTATTCAATTAAGAACAAGACCTTGATTGCCTAAATGAGAATAAATGCAATTTTCACAGAATATGTAAACAACTAAGTGTAACACATGCTCAGTAATCCCATTTCTTTCACACACTTGCCATTAGGCTATTAGGCTGACAATGGTAAATCATCCTGAAGCCACATACAAGCTATTTCATTTCACACATCAAGATTCTATCATCTTTATTTCTTTCCTTCACCTTCTCTCTCTTGTCTTTTTTTACTATGAATCTACACTGCATAGGCATTTTAGATTTGACTGGATGTTTTTTTTTTAAAAAAAAAATCTTACAAAATTTAGAAAACCATAGATCTATATTCAACAAGTGTTAAGTTGATCCGGGGTTACAGATACAGGTAGCAAATGCTACACACTGCCCAACACTCAATTGTAAAAAGGCAGCATTCCAATACCAATTAGTTAGTAGCAGAAATGCAGAATAACACCACAATGCTAATTATTTTGAAATAAAAGCTTCACCTCATCGCCAGGAGAGCAAACTGCAAGTATCGCTTGATATATACTCTGCTTGGCCCCATTGCTTACTAAAATTTGGTCAGGTTTATAAGATATACCATTCTCCTCTGCCAAAAACAAATAACAAAATCCATAAATCAAAAAAAAAATGTTAGAAATCCCATCCTGGAATGCACCAAGCATATTAAATAGCTCACAAACACAAAATTGCTTAAAATATATATTTACCCTTCAACTTCTGACAAATTGCAACTCGAAGCTCCTGTGTACCAGCATTTGGAGTGTACCTTGTGTGACCTTCACGAATAGCATTTATACCAGCCTAACTTTTCCACAATAAAAAAAATGCAATCAGTTTAAGCAACCGGAATACACTTCAAACCATATCACAGACATGAATCAAGCACCAACGAGGAAAAAGAAAACGAATCACCTCTGCTATTACAGCTGGAGTATCAAAATCAGGTTCTCCAGCAGCCAGGCGAATAACAGGGACTCCAGCTTGTGCAAGCGCAGTCGCCTGGTCAGTTATGGCCACAGTCTTTGAAGGTTTTACAGCAGTCACCCTTGGACTCAAAGAAATATCGACTTGCATCTCCTCAGACCTACTTTCTGCCTTCACCACTACACTTACTCTAGACAACTGTGATTGTCTAGTAGCCTCCAATGGTCTATCAAGATACACATTACAAGCGGTCAGAAAATAATTGTGATATAACATTACCGACAACAAAAGGCACGAAAAACAGAAAGACCAAAATAACTTCAAATAATATTAGTACACTAAACTTCACATAACAAAATTAGCAAGCTCTTAAATTTCATGTATGAACATGGGCGCATTTCCTTGTATAAAGAAGCTGGCTTTATTAGTCAATATCAACAACCATTTCCAGTAAACACGAACTAAAAAGCAAAACAAAACAAACCCATTTTCGCCAAGTTGTAACACACAACTATCAATACAATGATGATTAGTTGCAAAATTAAATGGAGACGGAGGAATTGACTCACTTGAAGTAGAAACAGTGAGACCCAGAAAGGAAAGAGACAGATCCGGAGGGTTGAGAGTGGGAACCCGGATTGGTTCCGAGAGGTTGGTGGTGTCTGAAACCAAGACGGGAAATGCTTGAAGTTGAAGCAGCCATGGGTGACGGAAGGTTGGCGTTTTAGTTGGCGGTGGTAGTTGTTGGATTCTGATTCTCTTTGGCTTCTGTTTTAAATCTCCATGCTTCCTTTTGTTGTTTATTTATTTTTAAGGTGAGGGGGGGGGGGGGTTGGTAGGAAATGGACAACTAGGGGGTTGTTCGCGACATGAGTGGGGTTCCCATTTGGAAGACAAGTAAACCATATGGGCCATTCTTTATTTGTGGGTCTTCAACGCAAAAGTGGGTCCACGGTTGTGATTGATCGATGGGGGTTGGCAAAGTGGAGAAGTTCAGTGAAAGATGAAAGGATTCGAGAAATTCGAGGGAAAAAGAAAACATAAGAGAAATCTGAGTGGACAGTTGAGTTATATATTTCGAGTGGAGAAGAGGCGTGATGGTAAATCTCCACATTGAAGAAGTAGATTGAGTCCGGTTTTGTGAAATCTAACGAAAAGCGATGAGGGGGCCGATTGTGAGCATGCGATACTCTTTGAGAAATTTAGGTTTGGGCCTGCTCGAGCCACCTACCAACGTACTACTTGTAGTTGAGATAGTTGTTGAGGAATATGAATACATCTTTGGTACGTTGCCGTTCTCATGAAGTGCATTACTAGTTGCTAGTTGCAGAATGATGGCAATGTTCATTGGTGAGAAGCTCAATTTCTAAAAAAAAAAAAATTGATACAGATTAAATTATCAGTTCGACAGATCGAGATTTCTCCGATGTTAAAGCAAAAGGAAAAGAAAGTTATTTATTACATCGACAAAATTATGTGAGAATTGCCCTTTGTTTTTGTTTCTCTCACCAACTAGACAGAAGTGCTTGGAATCGATCACAACTTGCAGCATAAGCATCGTGCCAAGACACTCTATGCAGATAGAAATTCCAAAGTCGATACCCACACAATTATGCAATCAAGTAAACGAGTATCCTCACAAAATTTTAATACCCTGCTTCCTTCTTCAAAAGAGCTATAGTATAGAAGCCACACTTTGTAAATTGCTACTGTAAACTATTTGAAGTTTATATTGGTAACACAAACACAGCCTCACTCTAGCAAAGATGCTCACCTCCATCACAGAATATGTTAGGGGCTTTCTGGATTTTCTTCTGGGCTCATCTGGGATATACTGCCTTTGATTGTTCCCCTGCCAACAAAACTTCTACCTCCACCTCCACCGTAGTCAAGTAACTTCTAACACACCATACTCCTTACTTTGCAAGCAAGTTAATATCCAATCACAATCACAAACAGTTGTACTTGCTTTTCTTTTTTCCAATATGTAAAGAAGGTGCACAGGGAAGTCACACTAACTAAAGAGAAAATACAAACACCTCAATGAAACTAATGATTTTCAACCAAAATATAATTTTGGTGCTCTCTTGTTGACTTATTATGCACTAAGGTCCTGCAAATCTCACCGTCTCCTTACAGGTGTATTACTTTGCCAATCATACATCAGGATGAGGAAGATCAAGATTATACAATCTTAAAGGGGTGTTGCATTTCACATAGAAAAGCATCAAAACCATTGATGTGTAAAACCTCATTCTCAGTTTTTTATTTGTTCTTAGCAAGTACACTAGCCTAAAAATGACTCACCAGCATGGCTCCAACTTCATTCCTTGCAAGCTTGAAGCACTATGACAGCTTGTCCTCTGAGCTTCCCACTGTGTGGAGTAAAAGGCCAGGCATACAAAAGTAGATCATAAGCCAAAGTTCTAAGTTTACACAATTTGACAATTCAAGCTGGGTTTATGTCCAATCTGCAAAATATAAAAACTTGCACTCAAGCATTTGATGTCATATATAAGAACAGGAAGAACAAAAATAGCCAAAATACAAATGTCTCCAAGAATAAACCTTGTGCTAGTTCTTGGTTTATGGGGTTTAGAGTCAGCAAAGTATCAGAAGGAAAGGTTCTAGGGGTCTAGTTGATTGGTTGGTTAAAATACTTGTAGTTTGTAAAGGTGAACCAAGACGAGACAAAAAATTACAGAAAAAGGAAATATTATTGCTAGCTAAGAACATTTACAAAAATTTGCTTCATATACTTCGATTTTTTATGCATTATTTATGTCTTGTAATACCAACAATATGTCTAGATTTTTTTATACAAGTTAGATTTAGTTTGACATGATGCCTCCAAAGAGCGTTTGGCGCATGGGACTGAACAAGACTGAATATGAAAGTAACCCTACTTGTATTGGTGTTTGGAACACATATTAAGAAAAAAATTTGTTCCGTCCCATACCCAAATTTCTATCCCACCTCCCCTTAAACAACCTTCACACATATTATCAATCACATTTGCTCACCAAAACACACCTTTATAGTGTGTTTGTTTGTTTTGATGAACAAATGGACAGAACAAAATTACATAGGTGAAGGTTGTCCTATATGGAAGTTGGGACAAAAATCTCAGTGTGGAACATGACAAGTTACATTTTGTTTTGACTCATATGCATACCAAACACCAAAACAGCTAGAATTGTCTTGTCTAATTGTTTAGTCTCATCTACCAAATGCTACATTAATGCACTGCATTCAACTAAAAACAAATTCGTTTAACATGCTTTTAACCATCCTCAATGCACTAATCTAAATTATAAACAAGTTTTGTTCATAAGAAATTCTTCATCCGGGTGAAGTCTACTTTGCCTCAAGGAAGAGAAAAAAAATAATACTTATAGTAGCTTTATTTGAAATTGACATATAAAATAATTCTAAACTGCAGCTTGGAAATATACAAAGGCGTTAATGATGAGGCATAACCAGAACCGGCACATGCAAAGCAAAGTCTTGAATGCATTTCATGCTAGAAATAAAATATACATATATATATTTTTGTTTCTTCTCATGGTTCACTAACTAAAAACTACATGATGCATGACAAATTTCGATTTCCTACTTGCAAGAGTTTAATGGTAGGCTAAGATACAAAAGAATAGAAATTAAAAGGTTTGAAATTTAATAGAGGATGGATGCAAAGAGCTACCCACATCATAGCAGTAGGTTTCTAGGGATTACTCCAAGAAGAAGATCCTAAGATCACAAGATGTTCGTAGGAGTCACACCTAAGATTGCATCACACAACGTTTAAGCATAATTGCTAAATAATTTATTCATGAACTCTGATCCTGAAATGAAGTATTACAAGCATCAATATTTATGGACTCAGCAGTCTCCTAAAGCTTTATGTAGTTGAACTTCTAATTTAACAAAATTTAGAATCTTAAACAAGAAAATACAACAACCTTCATATTTAGAGTAGGAAAACCCTAAACAAGAAAGTTAATGTTTGAAAGACTAGCAAATATATATCGAGACCTATAAACTTCCAGAAAATATGAAAATTATAGAAATACCCCTGTGAAATTGATGTTAGAGAGTCAAAACCTAACTGAGTAATTCAAACAAAAGCACATAAAAGTTTATCTTTTTGTTGACAACAAGCTGCAACTCCAACCATCTAATCAACTATAATCCTCTGAAATTTCCTTATCACATTTAGACAACAAATGTAAACTCAAAACCAGAGCTAAAACATTATGCTCCATACCTTATGACAGAAATTTAAGCTGAAGTGGTCCGAAACTGCAACACATTGTAATGATCAACATAAATATAGGCTCCGATGCTTAATCAACTAAAAAGAATGCTTTGATGCTTTCTTCACTTGGTTTAAGTAAGAATCTACTAACTTTATGAGATGAATTACGACAACCAGTTCAAATTAGAAGATAAGATTTGAAGTAATTCAAGTTTTTTTTTCCTCTAAACACTACATTACTGACGTTAATTTTAATCAACCATCCAAATGCTTAAAGAGTAGAGACACGTCAACATTTTTATTTTTATTTTTGTAAATTGAACACGCCAGTACAATGACATCCAGAGATGAGAAAGCAAAATGAGCAAGTAAAAGATTCAAATCAACAATATTATTCAATGTACTAGATCCAAGTTACATTATAAAAGAGTAAGTCTCTTGAAGTAGCTAACATCTCCAACTGAACATGCTCAACAATGCAAGTAAAAATCATACATCCAAACCATCCCAAAACAATTACACAAGTAAAGAAGTTCATGTAGACTACCTCTCAAACCCGGGTACAAGAAGAATCAAAATCATCTGGTGCAACTCGAGCAATCCAATTACTAAGTGTCCGCTTAGTATCCGAATGATTAACATAAGCCAACTCATACATGCTACACAGATTAACAACAAGCGTCTCGTTCAATGCTACGGTGGGCACTCTTTCCAGAGAATTCTCCAAAACCTTAATCGAATCCGACAAATCCCTCAAATACATCAAACAGATCGCCTTATTATTAATCGCCACAACATCCTTTCCTTCCCTCTCAATACACTCATCATATTCCCTCACCGCCGACAAATAATCCTTCCCCACCAAATACACCAATGCCTTATTCCTACTAACCAAATTCCTTAACCCAGACTCATTCTCTTCACTCTCACTAGCCATTTTCTCTACCTTACCAAATGACACATTTGCCCCATCCAAATCCCCAATTTGCATCTGCACATACCCTAATTTCGACAACAAAGCAGGATCTAAATTCCCGCGAGAGATTAAAGCATTAATCAAATCTAAACAAACACTTAACTCCTTATTACTCAAATGCTGATTAATTATATGATTAACAACAAAAACCTCTCTCTTCCTCCAAACTTTGTCTGACTCGTCGTTTCCGTTGCGATTCAGTTTTTCACGTACAAAATCAAGTAACAAATAAAACCGATCTAAACCTTCTTGACGATTGCCTAATTTAATAGGGATCAGCGCATGCAGCCACCGTAGAGAGAAAGGGACCATCGAACCGGACCGGTTAGGGTAAATTTTAGGGTAAGTTTCGTAGCGGTAATGGTGACTGTTAAAATCGTCGAGGGAATCGAGTTCTGTCTGGGCTTCTTGGAAACGGCGTAGTTTAGTGAAAGAGAGAACGATGTAAGCGAGGTAAGTGAGGTGATCGTGTGGGGTATTTAAGAGAGAGAGAGATCGGGCTCGATTGACTTTGTCGAGGATTGATAGCCAGGAGCCGCGGTTGGCTAGGTCTTGGAGAGAGGTCAGTTCGTGGGCTAGGTCGTTGAGGGAGGTGAATTGGTTCGTTAGTGGATCGGTGGAGGGTGGGACTGGTGTGGGTTCGGGTTGTGGTGAGTCGGAGTCCATTGCTGCTGCCTGGTGGTGGATGGATGACATGGGAAATGGGTGTTGTTAAGCTACCGGAGATTTGTTGTGGGAGCCTTTGGAGGTGGTGTCTTTTTTTTTTTTGGACAGGACAGGAAAGGAAATCAGGCCTAGAGATCTTTCACACCAAATGGATTCGGGCTAGAAAAATAGATATCAAAAGCCCATTGATATCAATAGTTTCAATTCTCCGTGTGGTATGGTCGCAGATTTTTTTTAAAAAAAAAAAAACATTTATTTACGTCACTTATTGTTTATTGTTATTCATATATCTTTATTCTTTAATTTTTTTAAATGTTGTTTTAGGAAGTTCAGAAACAAGAAAATGACAACCATACCAAACCAGTTACAAGTTATTTAATTAAAAAGTTTACTTTCTTGTTTTGTTTTGTATACGATTTATTTTAATTTTTTATGATAAAGTTCTAAAAATCCAAGATGATTAGGAATAGAATTTTCAGATTGGATAATTGGTTAACTAATTCGTCCTAACAATCTCATCCATTCTCCTTAACTAAAATGGTTGATAGCTTATACTTAGTATTTGGTTGGCTTAGGTGATTTGTGGCTAACAGCTACAAAATATCTCTTTTAAATCCTATTTATTTGCTGGAAAATAGTTTCTTTTTAGAAAGTGAATTCTGGAAAGAGTGAATTCCAGGAAAGTATTTTCCGATGTTTGGTAGTGTAATGAAAAATAAGTTGGAAAACGTTTTCCAGTGTTTGGTTATGTCATGGAAAATGAGCTGGAAAATAACTTATTAATGTTTTATTTTTTTTCAAGTTTATTAAAATAACGAGGAACAAATTTTACAAATTAAAAAGTTGAATGAGAATAAAATTGAAAAAATATATTTTCATAAATTATCTCAAATAAAATAAATAATAATCAAAATAATAGAGATCAAATAAAAAATTAAAAAATTAAAAGATGAAGAAATTAAAATAATAATAATTAACATTTCATAAATTATTTCAAATAAAATAAGTAACAATCAAAAGAATGATGATCAAATTTGATAGATAAAAATTTTCAATTAAAAAATGATAAGGGAAAAGCAAAATAAAAACGAGTACCAAAGTTAATATAAAAATTAAATTCTAAGGGATGAAATTGAAAAACAAATATTCAAAACAATATATATATATATAGCAATCAAAAGTTTAAGGATCAAATTTGATATAATCGGCACATAATATGACATTTCTAAATTTTTCACAACTTCCAAAAAGTGTTTTCCGTCCAAAATAAAAGGAAAATACTTTCCTGGAAACCAAGCCAAATTTTTCTTTGACTGGAAAGTATTTTTCGTTGACCGAAAGTGTTTTCCGTTGACCAACTTTTCTAATGGCAAACAAACACAGGAAAGTTTGGAAAGTGGTTTCCCGGAAACCACTTTTCGGGAAACAAACGCCCCCTTAATGGATGTGAGGACTCTTAGATGCTTAAGTAAGTATATTTTCTCAAAGAAAAAGTACAATAATATTCTAGAGAGAAATGCTCTCAAATATATATGCAATGGAGAATAAAGATTATGAACCATTATTTTAAAGGATTCATGATGTATTATAGTCCATAAGTTTTGTCAATTTGTGGAGAGGAGGAGATGGAGTGTAACTCTACCTTTATAATATTTTTAGTTGTATTTTGAGTTGTATTTCACTCATTTTATCCAGCAAAATAATATAGACATTATAGGGTATGAGAGATTTTGATACACCTAATAGTGTTGGTGGAGTATAGACTTTTTTAATTAAGTCTATGAGAAATAAATTCTCTAAGATTTTATATAAAAATCTATAAAATTGATGGCACTAGATTCAAATATTATGTTTGAATCCATAGGTGCAGCGAATTTGGTAATACTCGGGATGCAATGATAAAAATCCTCGGAAAATTCTCGGGTTTGACACCCTCGGATAACAAGCGTCAGGCCAAGCTACAGGGCCTAGTAACACTTGTCAGACCCAAATGGTGTCTGGATCACCCAGGTTGCGCTTAAGCTTGGCATACTAATAGGCTCGAGTGTTGGTATGACAGCATTTGTCAGACTTGCACTCTAGGTCTAGCACACATTGCAAGACCCATATGTTGTTTGGGTCTGGCGGGCACCAGACTCAGCGTTATTTGAATCTGGTGTTGGCCATACCGAACAATCACGGGGGGCTGGACAACACTACGCCTAACAGCTTTTGGGTTTGGTGTTGGCCACATCTAGGAACTTTTAGGTTTGGATTTGACCAGACCCAAATAACATATGGGTATGTCCAGTACTAGACCCAACATGCCTTCTTAAGAATGCGTTTAATAATGGTGCATGTCAGCCCAACGCGTTTGGGAATGCAGAAAAATTATATCCGTATATTTTTTTAATCTAATATTTTTTGAAAAAGATATATTGATAAAATTTCGGTATATATTGTAATTTATCCATATTATGATTGGTGTTATTTATTATTATTATTAGGGCTACAAAAGAGAAAAATGCTCATGAAATCTCGAAACTCAACTTGGTAAGAGTTCGATTCAAACACATTTAGGTATGATAAGTTTATGCAAGCCTATTTTTATAAGCTTATTATAGAAGGACCAAGCTTAAGCTTGGCTAAACTTGACTTGTGAAAGTAAAAAAGGGTCGACTTAATTAGGCTAGTGAATTAAAGTTGGTAGGTAAATTCATTTGTAAAATGGTGAACCGTACGAAAGTAAAAAGTAATTTATGTAACATTTCCACACTTGTATCGTAATTATTCCTTTGTTTTCGAGTATCTCAATTATATTGAGTTTTAGTTTATAAATCCGATAAACTTTTGGAGTTTTTTTCCTCAACGAAAAAGGAGATTCAAATTTAAGATTTCTTAAAAAAAGAAATATTAAAGTTAGTTGATGAGCTACAATTTATCTGCGAGTTTCGTTGATCTTGGATAAAGAGTGCATGCATATACTTAATGAGCGTAATTTGTCCAGTAACTTCAAGCAACCGAAGCTGCTCCTGATCGGATGAGCTGCTTTGTCGCCATCTCTCTTGATTACATGGAGACAACGGAAATAACCTAAAATTAATCCGTTGACAGGACACGAATGCCTTGAACAGCATTCGAAAATCGGAGCTCTCACTGCAACGCTGGTGCTGAAATTGGTAAGTTCAGGTGTGGAATCATTTTAACTTTGAAAATATTTCTATTGCAACACGACGAGAGCACTTGCAAGATTTATCATCGCAACATAGCAACTCTGTTTCACCAAGTTGAAATTGTAATGGACGCATCTAGCTCTTCTAAAATGTTGTCCACAGGATTCCTCTCGGTGGATTTTTCTTCTATTTATGGACTATTTGGAAACATATTTTAATTCGTATTTTTAAAAACTTTTAATTTTTTTGTTTTAAAAATTAATTTTTTTATATTTTCATATCTTTTGTTTGATGTGGTAATCTCAAAAATAATTTTTAAAAAATAAAAAAAATTTATTTTGATATATTTTTAAACAAAAAATACTTTAAATTATAACCACAATCATAATCCTAAACAGAACATTAGAGAATTGCATGTACAAGGAGCTAAGCTACACAAACAAGCACTCATCCCAAAAACCATTTATGTTTTTCTATCGTAAATGTGAATCGCCTCTACACGAGGCCTTTAGTTCTAGAGAAAATAAGATTGACATGAATGGGTGATTATTTATTATTCAAACATTTAAGAGCTCGAGTTTTCTAGCGTATTGAATTCTGATGCATCAATATTAATCAAATTCTATCATACAATGTGGATCGCATATACATAGAGGCAATGTATACTTAGGAAAACATATGCCATTTCCAATGAGATATGGTTTTGATATTTGGACTAGTCTTGAGTACAAAATATTTGGAGCTAATAAATATTTTTAATAATATATTTTAATGATTGTGTGGTTGGATCTTAATAAATAAATAAAAAGAATCAAGTGTTGCTATAGTCACGTGACATAAAAACAGAGTATATTATCATTCATAATTCATATAAACTAATTGTTCTTTCCATTATTGTAACTTAATTTCTTTATTAACCAATAATGCCATGTAAGCAATTGTTCTGATTTTCACGGTGCATATCAAAAATAATTTGATATTTAACAGTTTATTCCATATAAATCTCGAAATGACTAGACAAAAGAGTGTTATGAAATCATTGAAACTTGTAGGATTTAGCCAAATTTCTTTTCCTGTAAGGACTAAATTGCTATCATCTCAAGAGTTTAGGGACCGGAGAGTCGTGTTGCAAATTGAAATAGCATGTTAAGAAAGAATCAATAAAATCTCATATTTACGTAATGTATTAGGAAACATATGTTGTAAAAGATATGTATTCGTATTGTAACTCTTATTCTAAAATTAGCTTAGCACAACGTAGGAAAATAATCTTGTATATAATGTAGCTGTGACAGACTCAATAAATATGCAACAGGGTTGGTAATTCCTTTTTTTCTCTGAAATTCACATGGTATCAGAGCTCGGTTTACCCTAGCTCTTCTTCTCTTTCTCTTTCTCTGCCTCAGCCTCAAACTCCCACTTCAATATTTTTTGCCGATTGTTCACTACCATGGAACGCGAGCAATTTTCTAAAGAAGGCAGGAATAATGCCTTTGATCCTTTTTTTCTCTACCATTCCGATCATCCGGGATTGGTGCTTGTTTCTAAACCTCTTAATGGTGATAACTACTCTACTTGGTGCAGATCTATGACAATCTCTTTAAACGCTAAAAATAAATTAGGATTTATAGATGGGACAGTACAAATATCATCAGCCACCAACCAGCCAAACGATCATGCTTTATGGAAAAGATACAACGACATGATTTTATCATGGATTCTCAACTCAATTACACCAGAACTTGCCGAAAGTGTTATATATTCGACTACAGCACAAGAAGTTTGGGAGGATCTTCGAGATCGTTTTTCTCAAAGTAACGCTCCTCATATTTTTCAGATTGAGAGAGACATAGCTTGTATTTCTCAAGCTCAGATGACAGTTGTGGCATATTATACAAAACTGAAAGGATTGTGGGATGAATTGGAATCTTATAATAGAACTGTTTGCTCTTGTGGAGCAGATCATAAGCGACGACAATTGATGCAATTTCTCATGGGATTAAATGAATCTTACAAGTCAATTCGGGGGCAGATTCTATTGCTGAATCCTTTACCTGATGTTCGTTAGGCTTATGCTTCCATTATTCAAGAAGAAAAGCAACACAGCTTAGGTGATACACATGATGCAACAGAAACCGCAGCCATGGTGGTTCAACGAAATGCACCTACAGCTCTGGCTTTTCGATCAGGTCAAGGGGTTTCCTCCTGCTCCAATTCTTTTAATCGTAAGTCACTGCACTGCACATACTGTGATAGTGGTCATCGTGTACGAGATACATGTTGGAAATTACATGGATATCCACTAGGTCACCCAAAGCACAAAGCCAGCAGATTCAACAAGTCTGGAAGTCATCAACATTACAACAAACCTGCACAACCTTCAGCTAATTACATCAAAGAAGGTCCCACGATGGATGAGAAGCATTCAATGATGAATGGACTCTCTGATTTACAGTTCTAGCAAATATTGTCTATCATGAACAATACCGGAAATGCTCAAACTACTGTTCCTCAAGCCAATGCCGCGGTCACCACTCCGGGTTTGTTACAAACACCAGTTATTATGCCAAATCGATTGATTCTCAACAATGGTGCCACTGACCATATCACTTCTTCTCCGAATCTGCTTGTAGATAGTCGGCAGAACACTATTTTGCCACCAGTTATTATGCCGAGTGGAGAACAGGCTCCAATTACGTCTACCGGGACTTTACATTTGAATTCTATTATTTCTCTAAAAAATGTGCTTGGTGTGCCATCTTTTAAGGTGGATTTGATGTCTATAAGTCGAATTACAAGAGGACTTAATTGTTCGGTAACCTTTTTTCCTTATTGGTGTGTTTTACAGGACTTGGCGATGAAGACGACGATTGGTTTGGGTAAACAACGAGGCGGACTTTATTACTTGGTTACATTAGCATCAACACCACCAACACCAAAATACCAACCCTCCGCATCTACTGCCATTGCTACCCAATCATCCCGTTCTCATGTCATCTCCTCCACCGATTTGTGGCATCGCCGATTAGGGCATTTATCTTCCTCTATATTACATTTTATGGCAAAAACTTTACTCAATTTTCCTTTTAAATTCTAAGACGCTTGTGATATTTGTGCACTTTCAAAACAATGTCGTCTTCCTTTTTCTACTAGTTCAATTTCCTCTATTCAACCATTTGAATTAATTCATTATAATATTTGGGGGCCTTATAAAATTCCTTCTCTTTCTAGTGCTAAATATTTTTTGACAATTATGGATGATTACTCTCGATTTACATGGGTATTTTTTATGCATCACAAACATGAAACACAAAATTTACTCATCAATTTCTTTTCCTTTGTCAAAACTCAATTTAATGCATCCATCACAAATATTCGCGTCGATAATGGGGGGAATTTTTTTCTATGCAAAATTTTTTCCGCCAACATGGCACAATTTATCAACACTCTTACGTTTATACACCCCAACAAAATGGAGTCGTCGAGCGTAAACATCGTCATATCCTTGAGTCTGCACGTGCTCTTCATTTTCAAGCTCACCTCCCCTTGTATTTTTGGGCAGAATGCGTCCTTACTGATGTCCATTTAATCAATTGTTTGCCCATACCACTTCTTTCCCATAAAACCCCTTTTGAAAAACTTTACAACAAGGTTCCAAATTACTCCCATCTCAAAGTTTTTGGTTGCCTTGCATATGCTACTAAAGTGCACGTTACGCATAAATTTGCTCCTCGAGCTGCACGTTGTGTTTTTCTCGGGTACCCAGTCGGCCAAAAAGCTTATAAACTCTATAACTTTACCACCCATAAATTTCTCACCAGCCGTGACATTGTCTTTCATGAACACATTTTTCCCTATCAATTACCCTCTACCATTCCTGCACCTCTCATACCATCAACTGAATCCACAGCTGCCACACCAGTCATTCCCCTTTCCATCTCCGATCTTCCTTCAGCAGACTTCCCAGTCCCCTCTTCAGCGTCTTCCAATCCAGTCCCTCCATCATCTCCCTTCAATGTGCCCCTGTCACCACCTATCCTTCCTTTGCAGCCTCTGCGTCGTTCCCAGTGGCATCACAACCCTCCCCGTGCTCTACGTGATTATGTTTGCAACCAAGTAACGTCTCCCAAACCAACACTGCCTTCATCGTCCAGTCCCACCACAGGTACAAGGTATCCTCTTTGTAATTTCCTTTCTTATCACCGCTACTTACCACAACACAGGTCCTTTGTTGCCACCATTAATCAGGACATTGAGCCCCGCTCATACACTGAAGTTGCCTCCCTTCTATAATGGTATAATTCCATGCAATCTGAGCTCGCAGCATTGGAAGCTAACCAGACTTGGTCCCTCACATCTCTCCCTCCTAGCAAGACTACCATTGGATGTCGTTGGATATACAAAATCAAACGCCATTCAGATGGCACCATTGAGCGTCATAAAGCTCGGTTAGTGGCCAAGGGTTACACATAAATGGAAGGTATTGATTTCTATGACACATTCTCTCTTACTGCCAAAATGATTACTGTCCGCTGTTTATTGGCTTTAACGACAGCACATAATTGGTCCCTCCACAGCTAGATGTACACAATGCTTTCCTTCATGGTGATCTTCATGAAGAAATTTATATGCGTCCACCTCCTGGTCTTCAGCGACAGGGGGAGAATTTGGTATGTCGCCTCAACAAGTCGTTGTATGGATTAAAGCAAGCGTCTTGCTAATGGTTTGCCAAATTCTCTGCAGCTATTCAAGTTGCTGGATATGTTCAGTCTAAAGTAGATTATTCATTGTTCACATGTCGCAATGGTAAATCTTTTATATATGTTGACGACATTCTCATCACAGGTAATGATCTTAAGGCTATATCCATTCTTAAGAACTTTTTGCACATTCGTTTTCGTATTAAGGATTTGGGTGATTTGAAGTATGTTCTGGGCATTGAGGTCTCTCGATCAAAAAAAGGTATTTCTATCTCACAACGGAAATACGCTTTGGAAATTCTAAAGGATAGTGGGGTTTTGGGTGCTAAACTCGTGAATTTTTCTATGGAACAAAACACAAAACTCTATGATGCAGGAGAATTGCTTAAAGATCCATCTCAGTATAGAAGACTTGTGGGGCGCCTAATCTACTTGACTATTACATGACCGGATATCATGTATTCTGTACATGTGCTAAGTCGGTTTATGCATGCCCCACGCAAACCGCACATGGAGGCTACCTTGTGTGTGTTGCGTTACTTGAAAGGTGCTCCAGGTCAGGGTTTGTTTTTCTCTTCTCAAAATGGTATGTCTTTGCGAGCTTTTTGTGATTCAGATTGGGCTGGTTGCCCAATGACTCAGAGATCAATTATAGGTTATTGTGTTTTTTGGGGTTCTTCGCTTGTTTCTTGACGGACGAAAAGACAGAAAACAGTGTCACTCTCCTCAGTAGAAGCCGAATACAGAGCTATGACAGGTACATGCTGTGAGTTATCTTGGTTACGATCATTGTTGAAAGACCTACAGATATTGCACCCGAAACCAGCATTACTACACTGCGATAACAAAGCAGCTTTACACATAGCAGCTAATCTAGTTTTCCATGAGAGAACCAGACATATAGAAATGGATTGTCACTTTATTCGGGACAAAATACAGGATGGTTCGATCACAACTGAATTTGTTACTTTAGCAGAACAGCTTGCGGATGTCTTCACTAAACCATTAGGAAAAGATAGCTTCTCCACCATGATTCACAAGTTGGGAGTTCTTGACATCCACTCTCCAACTTAAAGGGGAGTGTTAAGAAAGAATCAATAAAATCTCATATTTACGTAATGTATTAGGAAACATATACTGTCAAAGATATGTATTTCTATTATAACTCTTATTCCAAAATTAACTTAGCATAATATAGAAAAATAATCTTGTATATAATGGACAGACTCAATGAATATGCAATATGCAGTAGGGTTGGTAATTTTTTTTTTTTGAAATTCACACAGCCGCCAGCCCGGCTTCGCCGTGTAACTTTCGGCGAACCCGTATGTACTCTCTTGCGTTGTAATTATCATAGTGAATGAGACAAAGATCAGGAGAAGTTATTTTGAGAATAAAATCGAGAATCTTTGAATTATCATATGCGAAGATATTTCCTCCATGCATAAGAATTAACGTTTACGTTAACATCAGTATTTCACTATTTTGGTCATGCTTCCAGCATCTTCGAATATTGACTTAGAATTAAGTTGCTGACAAGAATAAGACAGCAACTGCAGAGATATTTCCTCAGTGTTTAAGACTTTGAGTGGTGGTGGTACTCCACCCTTTAGCCCCTATTTATTATTTCGTTTTAAATGGACATCCGATAAAATTTGAAAAGAAAATTAAAAATTAATTTTTATATATTTTTAAATCATGTGTTAATATTAAAAATAACTTTTAAAAAGTAAAAAATACTTGAAAAAATAATTATTATCACACTTTAAAACAAAAAAAAAAAACCTCTTAACTACTCAATTTCCAGATATTTTTATGTATGAAAAAAGTAGCAACGAAAGCACCTGCAATGTATACATGAAAAACCACAGTTATAAATCTAATCTCTCTGCTGCCTTTTGCCTGCTATAAAAGACTGCTGCTTTTTTATATCCATTTGCCTCGAAACCAGACAAACCGAAGGTTTCTCTCCCCTTACCTCTCCCCCTTTCCTCTCTCAACATCCTCCTTGCATATGTCATTGACATATTTATGTACAACAAAAATCAAACAGAAGAAAAATCAACAAAAATCAAACAGAAGAAACCAATTTCAAGAAAGAAAGATCAATAATTCAACAAAATAAAAACATTTCTGAACCAATGATGATAAAGGAGTCACCATCGGAAATGCGCGTAAGACGAAAGCAAAAGGCCAGTGAACACGTATAGATCTTCTCTTATAGAGAGAAAAGATAGCCAGATTTCTATAGTGATGTATTTATATGAAGAGTATTATCCTTTCATAAATAACAATACTTGTGTAAGGTATTAGACAAGCTTGCTCCACCTATTTTAATGTATTTTAATGGAACAAAAAATTCTCCTCTAAAATAGTCTTGTACAAAATAAATATGTATTTTTATATTGTCTAAACATACGTCAAACAATTTAAAAAAAAATATTATAATTTCCGGTTTATCCATATTCATCATACCGGAGCGGACACCCCATAATACATGCATATGAACAACACGTACGAGAGCCTGAGATCGATGGAAATAATTGACAATTCAAATTCACTACTTTTATAACACGTCAAGAACTATAGCAAGCAATCATCTGTCGAAGTTGAGCACGTCTTGGAAATCATTTAATCTTTGTCAACTTCTCGTGTTTTCAACTCTTTTTTTTTTTCCTGGAAACTGCAGCATGCTTCTAGCTAGCTTGGTGTTTCTTCTGCGCTCTTACATGGTCAGGTCCTGAAGCTTATTTTATTCACATAGAAATTGCATGTTGATATAGGCAATAAATTTCCATGTTTGAAGTTTGAAAAAACCATAGATAAAGGGAAAGGTCTTTGTTTATGCAGTCAACAATTAAGAAATAGCTTGCCTGTCAATCAGAAGAATTCCAAAACAGAGAAAACACGGGGTAAGCTGCGAACTATGACAATTTCGTTACTAAGAATTTACCTTTGCAAGTTAGTGACATCGATTTATCCACGCCAAGTTGTCTGTACTATTGCTTAGTTCCTTCCCACTTTTAATTCCATAATTACAATAAATTATGAGGGTGTAATGATCATAAGATGAAACCTTAATAAAAAGAAAATATTGCCTGTTTCTTTCATAAGAAAAGGCTCGGTAATTTCTTAATCGTAAGTAGTATCTTGATGCTGATGTTTGTATGTGGAGACTAATCCTTTTTTGACGAGTCTTAAGCAGATCATTTCTTCTTAACTGATATATATTTTTTTATGGGTTTCCTTAGACTTCGAACTATGTCTCAAATTAAACATGGAGAACACGTACAACTACGAATCGAGTTTAATCTTTGCTTAATTCCCTGCGATGCCTAGGAAATGAACCTTTGAGCTATAAAGTTCTTAAAACTAGAATATCTCTGCACCTTTATGGTTTTAATTGAACCCCTTGATATACTTGTATTTTCCCTCTATGAAAGATACTTCAATGGATGGCATTCTTGATTTTACGCGTTTTTTTCACTAGGTCCTTGTGAAATCCATCTACGGAGGACCAGTAACAGTTCGTGATATATTTTGACTCAACTTTTCAAACTAATTCTTACAAAAAGAAAAGGCCCGCCAGCACTATAAAAGGGCGCCTCAGAGATCCAAAGCGAGACCATCACATATTCATTTCTTATAGATAGGGGTGACTTGCCACAGGAACACAATTTGAAAAAGCATGAGAGATTATCAGCTTCCACCATCCAAATGCATTGCCATGATGAAATTGTTGGCTTTCTGCCTCTTCATTATTTCTTTGATAAACATACCAATTGCTGAGGCTAGAATTCGTCATTACAAATGGGAGATCAAGTACGAGTACAGATCCCCTGATTGCTATAAGAAGCTGGTCATTACAATTAATGGAAGAACTCCTGGACCCACAATTTTTGCACAGCAGAATGATACAGTTATTGTTGAGGTCAAGAACAATTTGTTAACTGAGAACACAGCCATTCATTGGCATGGAATTCGTCAGATTGGAACACCTTGGTTTGATGGAACTGAAGGAGTGACTCAGTGTCCAGTTTTGCCTGGAGACACTTTCGTATATAAGTTTGTTGTTGACAGGGTGAGTTCTCTAGTCTTAGCACTTATAATAGCTAGACTTCTGTTAATGTCAGCTTACACATATAATAAAAACCTCTTGTTTCCTCTATGCAGCCTGGTACATATCTGTACCATGCCCATTATGGAATGCAAAGAGAAGCTGGGCTATATGGTTCGATTCGCGTAGCGCTTCCCGATGGAAAATCCGAACCCTTTGCGTATGATTATGATCGAAGCATCATCCTCAATGATTGGTATCACAAAAGCACATATGAACAAGCTGCTGGATTGTCCTCAATTGATTTCCAGTGGGTTGGGGATCCTCAGGTACTTAATTATCTTAAATGCCTTGTTTGATATCTTTACTGTTCTTTATGGTCTTGATCATCACTTTCGTGTGACTAAGCTTGTTACTTGCAACAAAAATTGCAGTCACTTTTGATACATGGAAAGGGAAGGTTGAACTGCTCCACTGCCAAATCACCCCTGAAAGCTGATGTTTGCAATAATACAAATCCTGAATGCTCTCTTTATTCCATGACTGTAGTCCCTGGAAAAACATATCGGCTTAGGATTAGTAGTTTGACTGCTTTATCAGCTCTTAGTTTCCAGATAGAGGTATTTTCCATGCCCCTGCCAATTTATGTTTTACAGCTTATTACAGGGAAATAATAAAGTGGCCATTGCTTAACATTTCTATAATTCCTGTGCAGGGTCACAACATGACTGTTGTTGAAGCTGATGGTCACTATGTTGAGCCATTTGTGGTAAAGAATTTATTCATATACTCTGGTGAGACATATTCAGTCCTAGTGAAAACTGACCAAGACCCTTCAAGAAATTATTGGGCTACTACAAACGTTGTTAGCAGAAATTCCACAACTCCGCCAGGCTTAGCCATTTTCAACTACTATCCAAACCATCCCCGGAGATCTCCTCCAACGTTTCCTCCATCTGGGCCTCTTTGGAACGATGTTGATTCTAGGTTTAATCAAAGTCTTGCCATTAAGGCTCGCAAAGGCCACATACATTCCCCTCCTGCCACGTCTGACAGGGTCATAGTATTGTTGAACACACAAAATATGGTAAATGGTACTCGACGTTGGTCAGTCAATGATGTCTCCTTCAATTTACCTCATACACCTTACCTGATTGCACTCAAGGAGAATTTGCTTCACACCTTTAGCCAAACCCCACCTCCTGAAGGATATGATTTTGCAAATTATAACATTTCTGTTGAACAAGACAGCAATGGTACTACTAGTGATGCCATCTATAGGCTTCAGTTCAACTCAACAGTGGATATTATTTTGCAAAATGCAAACTCTATGGTAACCAACGTTAGTGAGACACATCCATGGCATCTTCATGGACATGACTTTTGGGTCCTAGGCTATGGAAGGGGCAAGTTCGATCGAATTAATGATCCAAAGAAGTACAATTTGGTCGATCCGATTATGAAGAACACGGTACCAGTTCATCCTTATGGATGGACAGCTTTAAGATTTAAAGCTGATAACCCTGGAGTTTGGGCATTCCATTGCCACATCGAGTCACATTTCTTTATGGGCATGAGAGTGACATTTGAAGAAGGTATAGAGAGGGTAGGAAAATTGCCGTCATCTATCATGGGCTGTGGTGAAACCAAACACTTCCGCAAGCCATAATAGTTCTGGAAGAAAACTATTGTACTACAATTCTTTTGGAGGCTTCAGGAAATTTAATGGATAAATCCTCCCATGGAGAATGGCTTGGTTTTATTTTCTTGTTCTGTGACTCCAGCAAAAGAAAGATTTACACAATTTTTTTGTTGCAATAAAATGTACTCCATTTTCTTCTTTTCCCCCCCTTATTTCTTCCCTTCAGTATAAAGATATGTTTGACTCTTCTATCGAACTTTTATAATTATTAGATTTATCACTTAATAAATCGCTCTTAAGGGTTATCAGCCCAATTAAGGACAATCTTCGTTAACAAGGCATAATATACTAAGGATCTGAGTCCAAAATAAGGCCAGAGGAGAAGAATTTCTCATAAGAACTCTT
>Ga0325410_1000836_pt1 | contig 32875 bp, 18 predicted proteins | sample PopdelMetagenome_16_FD_206182 | JGI IMG/M metagenome (GOLD analysis project Ga0325410, IMG submission 206182) | Populus deltoides microbial communities from Bellville, Georgia, United States - Xylem-PdIQD-R3 | ecosystem: Host-associated > Plants > Phyllosphere > Stem > Wood/Secondary xylem...
ATTGATGTATACAGTATGAACCCTTACATCAAGATATAAATAAATTGATATACGTGAGTTTTTTTTTTTGTTAATATATATATATATATATATATATATATATATATATTAAAGAGGTGTTTTTATCAATTCATATTTAAATGACTCATGGTTGCATAATTGACTATCAATTTTAACAAAATTAAATGATAAAAGAATATACTTAGAGAATAGGGTCAGAAGGTTATAATTGATTGATCTTTGTATAAATTTATATCATTGAGAAATAATGTATATCTTGGTATGTTTCCCTCACAAAATCTCATCATAATAAATTAGTGCAAAGAATCTCATAAGAGAAAACTCTTTATTTGGTGTTGAATCTTGTACTACTTTTTTTAATTTGAGTAGCTTATCTTTTTTTTTTTTTGCTATTTGAATGAGTGACTTGAGTCTGGTTTCGATTCCCCAGGTTGACATACTATGCTGAAATAGGTCTTATGATAGTGCTTAACACATGTAAAATAACTTACATTAGAATTGTAGTCCACGTTTTGCCGCGGACCACGCAAAAAATCTTTCAAAGTAAAAAAAGAATGCTAACAAAAAAAAAAGGTTAAAAAAACATGATCTAAGCTAAACCAAATTATATAAAAAAAAATAAAAACCTCAATAATAAAGGGAAAAATTAAAAAAAAAAAAAAACCTGTTAAATTATGAACATGAATATAGAAAAAAGAGAACACTTATATTTGCATTATATTGATATTAAATTTAATGATATTTATATCAAAGGCCACTGAAAATTATACAAACACAATTTCAGTAGTAGAATTTCGTTGTGGTGAAGAAGATTTCAATAAAATATCATAAATCGTGTATCTGCACAGGAAAGAAGAATTGAAAGAGATGTAAATGGATAATATAGTTGTGATTTCAAAACAAACACAAAAGAAAAATAAAATAAAGAAAGACAGCAACAAAGTGTCAGCACTCTCTGTCTCTCCGAAGCTGTTCATGAACCATCAATCATGGCAGAGGCAGTGGTCCCCCTATCCTCCCTCTCCGTTTCCATTGTCCCCAAATTAGGAACACAGTCCAACACCATATATTTATAATCAGCACAACGTACAGCTTCACCCCTGACTATAGCCGACTGTAGTTGCATTGTTAGACTAATGTCATTTCACACGCAGCATGAATCTTCTTTCTTTACTGTTAAAGAGTCGTTGTTCTTAATTTTCACATCCTCTGAGCATGGATGCCTGCTATTGATCAAAACGGAGATATCAGAATATTCCATGTGATCTTTCAAAATTAAGATGATCTTGAGCTTAATTTGTGGGCTCGATTTATGGCTGATTATATATGTAATCGAATGTTTTTATTTAATTATATTTTCTTTGCATTGCCAAAATTTTTAGATTTAATTATATTTTCTCAAAAATAATATTTTAATTTTTCATCGGTTTCTACATCTATAAAGTATAATTGAAATTCTTAATTTAATCAAACAATTTCAAAAACACACCAAATATTACCAATGTCTTTTTTGTCGAAAAATTAAAATTTAATATTTTATTTTTTTCTCGATGATACTGTATGTAATGAATAGTGCAATTTTGAGATGAAAAGTTTCAATGTTCTTTGAAATATACTGAAAAGTTTCATTAAGGATACCATCTGTATTGAACACAATGAACAATGACCGGGAGAAGGAAACAGTCTCAATACTTTCTGGAATATACTGACGAACTTAATACGTCGATGATACCCTATATATTGAGCACAATGATCAGTGACTAGGAAAAGAGAACAGTTTCAAAACTCTCTAGAATAAATTAACGGGCTTAATTCGTCTGTGATTGAACATGATGAACAGTACAATTGAGAGGTAAAAAGCTCTAATGCTCTTTGGAATATACCAATGAACTTAATTCATCAGTGTATCTATTAGTATTTTGCAGTCCATCGATATTTTCATCTGTGTACAACAATTTCTATTGCGAGATTGTATTTGTATTCCTTATCTATCCATCATGTAAGTACTTAATATCACAGCAGTACACACAGCACAATAACATCAATTCTGTGTAGATTATTAAAATCATATAAAATTAATGTTTCCTTGTCATTTAATAACAAATTAACGTCATTGTCATTTCGTCCAAAAAGATTACATTATAATTTATAGCATTACATATTCGTGTTGTGCAAATTAATTAGAATTGTCTTCTTCTTCTTCTTCAATTAATTAAACAGTCCTTTCATGTGTTCTGAACCACATGGAAAATTATTCATCTTGTAATCGAAAGATTTGAGATTCAATCAGCTATAAGTTTTGAGACAATAAAAATTGACAAAGTTGTAAATGAGGAATTCAACAATCTATTAGTTTATGATAGTATAAAAGATAAATTATTTGAAAGTAATGACATATGGAGTATTATACTTAATGAATAAAAGGTCTCAATTTATCATAGTTAAATAACACATAATTATATGTTTGTTTGAATTCTATTTCTTTCAAATATCTTCTCCTCACAATATTTTTTGGTACGGGTCATCCCGGATGAGAGAATATTGAAAAGTGTTCACTCGAAGGCATTTTCCCACCGTCATTATGCCTTGGAACGCAGTTGATTCTTGTTCTCAAGTGAGACTCAAAATAATATGAGATGAATGTTAAGATCTATTCACCAATATAAGCCTTGCATATTGAAGCCTCAACTTACACCTTGTTTTTTACTTCTCTCTTAAGGTTGAACAAGTAAATGCATGGAATTAAATGAATGTTTTAAATTTTTTTCTAAAAAAAAAAGACAATAGAATTATAATCATGATGCGTGTGTAATCTTTAACCTCTCGAATAAATACATCCATCTATATTGGACTGAGCCTCCAACTATTTCCTCAAATGGTAGATGTATAGGAAAATTATCTATTAAGTCAAAGAATGATAGATGGAATATCATCTTAGGTTTGCAAATTGTTTGGACAATATTTGTTTCAAGCGTCTGCATGTGTTGTGTCTGTTACTTGTTGGAGAATATATCTCTAAAGAAGTGATTAATCTTTAAAAGTGCATCTCATATTTCATTTAACAATAAATCTTGATAAGCTAGTGGAATAAGTGTTTGATTAAACACGTGGCAATCATGACTCTTCATTCTATACAATCTACAATCTTCTAAATTCACTAACCTTGATATGTTTAAAGCATGTTCATTAGAAAAATGCAAACTCTTAAGTTATTTGTAGACCAGTAACTATGCATTCTTGTCTAAGGTGAAGCTAGCTTTGGACTTTGCTACCTGTGACCTATCATAAACCAACTTCATATTTTTATAGTGACAAAACAAAGATATATTCATTTTAGTCTTAATGATGTCCTTTATCTTCTCTTTCACGTCCATAACCGTGTTGAAAATGTTTCCAAACATGTTCTTTTCAATATTGATAACATCAATGTTATGGCAAAGAAGATTGGTCTTCCAATAAGAAAGCTTTTAGAAAATAATTTGCTTTATGAAATTATGGGTCAAACTAAAACTAGAAAACTTCTGCTTACCAGATTAAAAATCAAACACAATATCATCGTACTTCGACATCATGTTATATAATTTTTCACCCAACGATAGTGACGATGTGTCATCCCTTTTAACTCTACCAACAAAAGAAGTCTTTTCTGTTATTTCTGTACTTGTGATCCAATGGAAAGAACTACCAGTGGTAATAAATAAATAAAAATTGTACCATCATTTGTTAATGTGAAGGCCTCTAATCAAAAACCGTTCAATATATAGAAAAATCATTGATGGTCCACATCAAAACTGCCTTCATCAAAAAACTTTATTTCCTCGATACATCATATATCAAAGCCTCGGATGACCACAACTACTTCAACTCATCAATCAACGGATGAAGACAAACATCTATATTCCAACCCGAATTATTAGGATCGGGTATAACTGTAGATAAAAAAAAATAACCTCCAACCTCATACACATCCCCAATGACAAGTTGTAAACTATGAGTGTCATCGTCTAACAAGAATAAAAAGTAGTAAATAAGCCGAATGAATTGAATTCTTCTGTACATAACCCAAGATGCATGTTACTTAATTCCATTAAAAACTAAGGGTACAACCTATTAAAATATTCCAAAGCTTCACCATCAAAAGGGCGCACATCACTCCATCTACCGCATCATGTGAATGATGACATGTCATATGCTTACCGGTTTTTGGTGACATAAATAACCTTTACAGTCTATGTGTGATTAGGAAGTAGCTAAGTTTTTTATGTGTGACAAGAGTCCTTTCTTTGTTAGTTATAGGTTTATAACGAGTATGCCCACATGTTTTACACTCAGTCAACTTTGTATTTTTAAAGTAGTACAACATGCAAAAGTTTGGACACATGTAAATTTTCTGGTATCCTAGGCTAAGGGGTTTTATCATGGATTTAGTACCATAAGATTTCTCTTTCAGCATGTTCCTTTCAGGTAAAATACTTCTCGCACATTCAACAATTTTATTGTAATCAACCCCACTCAACCCATAACCTGACTTGATGGTGAATGCCTGTGCACAACCGATAATTTACTGTGATTTATGCACCCATCTCATAATGGTTCGTCAGATTCTTTCAAAAGTTTAAAAAACCTAGTCGCGTCTGCATTGGATTCTTCATCTACAATTGGACATTGATCGGCATAATCTTGATTCATTTTCATTGCATCCATAACCATATTCCTATAAGGATTATTATTGTCATCTACAACTTCATGCATATTGCTAGAACTAGAAGTTGACCCAACCATCCTTTCTAACATGGTCTCATGAGAAACATATGGTTATTCATATGCAAACTAATACGGATATCTCTCTATAAATCCTTTTTTATAGAAGATGCATCGTTACAACATTTGGGTCAATAAACTTTTTATTTTTACACCTCTTACATGGACATCTAATACCGTCTACACTAATATTTCTTAGATTAGATAGAGAGTAATTAATAAAACCTTGGACCTTATTGCAACAATCCATCTTACGCAACTCTTCAGGTGAATCTCAATACATCTATGAACGATCATCAATTACTTATGGGTGAATGAGAAATTGATCTCAAAATATGCTCATTAACATAAGACATTAAAAATGGTTTAAACAAATTATAGGAGAATGAGAAATTAATCTCAAGAAACCTTTGGTTAGCATGTTTTGATGAAACTCAAAACTCTCTAAAGAACTTTTTTCCATATTAAAAAGAAACAAAATTTCCTGGTATTTATAAAGTGGATTGTTGAAAAGTTAAAATTGAGCTCAAAGTGCACTCAAGCATATAGAGAGGAGAGATCGTATGCAAAGTGGGCTTCAAACTTAAACTCACATATGCGTTGGCTTGAGCATGAATTTAAATTTATTGTAAAATAATATTAATAATTAAATAATTAGCATGTTTATTCCTACCAAATAGCCTATAATTCTCTAATTAAAAGTATATTTAAGTTGCATATTTGATGTGGAACAATTAGTCTAAAAGTTTACTGGTCAAATTGAAAAATATAAATGGTCTAAGAAGCTATCCAAATAGATCATCTAATTTAAAATAATTATAATTTTTTATTTAACTATTGAATTAGACTTAAATTTTAGAGGTGAGTTTAGCTTTTTGTCAATTTTATTTTTACACTGAGCTTGTTTGCTGCTCAGATTCGCCAAATTACACTCCAAAAGCCCTTGAAATTGCCTTTGAAATTGAAGACCATATTTTAGAATTTTTCCTTCTTAGTTTTGAATTTTATCCTTATTATTTTTCTTGATTGATTGTTTTCTAGTTTTTACGGATGTTTATTAGGATATTTAAACTAATCTTTTTAGATTTTACTGAATAAACTACAAACTCTTACAACTCGGTTGTGTTTTTATCCTGGTCTTAATTAGGTCCATAAATCCACCTTCTGCAATCTTAGGAGAGGTGTTAAACTCAAATCCAGAGCTTTCTTGGCGCCATTGTTGATCATTTGTTTTGCATAGATCATAAGATTCCAAGCTTTCTTTCATTACATACAGTTTCAAAGCGGGGGGGAGCAGAAAAGATTGGATTTTTCAAGTACAAACTCAAGTTCTTGTTTGCAAAGGAACTGCCAAAGCATGGTGTATAAAAAAAAAAAAAAATGGGCTGGAAACTTTTTGACTTTGTGCGGTTTGGAGTGTATCTCAATGCGTTGCTTGATTAATGTAATTCCAAAAATAATTATAAAAAAAAATGTACTAAAATTCTCAACAACTATGTTACAAACAACTTTATCTTCTTCATGACACAACCTCCAATGTAGTTTTCCGCTTTCAATGGCATCTTGACGTTAACAAATGCAATCATTAACTATAGTTATCTCATAAAATATTATTTATTAAAATAATATTTTATATTTTTTTAGTTTTTTCTCTTGATTCGTCCATCAATCACTAACCTTTTCAACTTTTTTTAATTAATTTTTTTACAATGTTATTTTTTAATATTAAATTAGTTTTAAAATTATATTTTATTATTTAAACTAATTTTTTTAAAATTTTGTTTTTTTTTCATTTCAACCTTCAATATTATTTTGTTGAAAATGAGGCTTCATAGTATTTTTATTTACTTTTTATAAATTTATTATAATCTCATGACATAGATTAAGGGCTTAATAAGTTAATTCAAGTTGACTTGAGTTTTTTTTGTCACTTTTTTCTAATTGATTTATTTTTTTTATTTCATCTTTCAACACTAGGTTGTTTAGAAATCAGACTTCGTAATTTTTACAATTTGTTTTTTATGGAGTTATTTTGGTTTTATGGATTTAGTTTTTTTTTTCTCGATTTCAACCTTCAACATTAGATTTGTTATGAATGGATCTTTATGTTTTTTTAGTTGATTTTTTTTATTTTATCGTTCAATATTAGATTGATTAGGAATTGACTTTCATAATTTATTTAGATTTATTTTTTATATGGTTATCACAATCGCATGATCCAGGTTGCACAGGTTAACTCAGGTTGATCTAATATGTCGTCGTCTTAATATTTAAAAAAATCTATTCAATATATCTTCGTATCAATATTTAAAAAATATATCTTCTGATATGTATTACATTTTAGTTTCATGATTAAAATTTTTTTATTAAAGAATATATTAACAACATTTGAATATTTCCTTACACTAAAAAAATAATTCAACCTACAAAACAACATGTATAAAAGGTCAAGTTTGTGCTCCAAGGTGTGGCTAGATCTCCCATCAGTCACTTCAAGCGATCAATAATGGTGGCATCTTGGCAATGATAGTTTCTTCCAATTAATAAACTAAGAAATATAATTATGGAAAAAAAACACCAAAGAACAACTACAGACAAATAAAAATTGTCAAGAACAGGGAAGAAAGAGCGAGGGAGAGAAGAACTCTTATCTGGTACACAAAACAACAACTCTTATTTCAAAGAATTAAATGAATATTCAAGAACAATCTAACAGTACTTGAGATTTAAAATTAAATTTCTATTATGAAATGTCGAGCTCAAATCTTGAAAAGAATAAGGTGGGGCATGGAAAAGGAAAGGATTATCCCATCGTACGTTCCTAAATTCGAAAAAAATAAATTAAATTAAGGAATTTAATGATGGTTTAAGCAATCTACTTGAAATTATGTCACTCTCCGTAGCTGGTTAGAAATGTGGTGGTTTTTTGTGATAATTTAGAAGTTGAAGCTGATGTCATCTAACAATCTCTTCGAAGCTGGATTGGTTAGAGCAATTTTTACTAATACATGCACTGTGCATAATGTAGATTCTCACATGACATTACTCCATGTAAGATCGAGAGTGGCATTTTCCATGGCGATTAATCTATTTTAGAGGTAATTATGTGAGATAATAATCTCTAATTAATATGGACAAGTGGGTCATGTTTTAGCATATACATGCCTTAATATTATTCTATAAATCTCATAATGGTAAATGAATCACGTTGTTAAAATTAAATGCTAAATATTAACCCTATAAAAAAATGATACAAATAAATTTAGCTAACAAATAAATTAGGGCATGGTGACTTGAGCGCTTAAGCACTATGATAGAGTTGGATTCGAGTATGGCTATCATGAACCCAACTCGAGTAATAGCACCTTGAGTGTTTGGACTTGAAATGGAACCCTGGGCTAACCTCGAGTCCTCACTTGGGTGACGGACTCTAAATTGTGGAACCCATAAGATGGTTGTAAATTAAATTTTAATCTTGAATGACATGAACTTCAGTGATGGGATACCAAGGCTCGAGGTCGAGCCTCAGTTAAAGAAGATGGATTTTGAACCCATCACCTAAGAATGTTTTGGTTTCGGGATTGTGAAGCCTATATTCATCATATTGCTTTAAATCAAATATAATTTTCTTCATGAGATTCTATTTTATTTTTCTTTAAGAAATACAAATGAGGGTAAAAACCTTTTTTTCTTCCGATTATCTATCATATTTGTTAATGAGTCACTTTTGAAGTTTAACCTTTTTTCCAGAGATTTCCAATTAAATTTCTCATCTATCAAGCATTAACCAATTATCCTCTTTGTTAAATAATATTTATATAATCTTATTTATTAAGAGTAGAATAATATTTTCAGTTTAACATATATATACTTTCTTTATATTTAGGTTAACACTATGCACTCATAATAAACAGATCATTGTGAATTCTAGTCTTCCTTTTATGTTTAATCTTAATTATTTTAACACTCTTAATTAAAATTTATAAATAATGTTGTTTTAAGAAACAAAGATCCTCAAATTTTACAAATCTAAAGGTAGAAGCTTTAATATGAGGGCTAATTGGGTTAATTTCAAATAGATGGAGGTACAATTGAAAAGTTTTTTTGTTTTGTGGCTGAATGAAAAACGGGGTGATACATCCTTTTCCCTTAAAACTAGGTGTTAGACACCCTTCTATTTCCTCAAAATTGTGAGAAATTTTTTGTTCTTTCACTCTCTTTTCCTTGCAATAAGCCTATACATGGCCATGAATCTCAAAGGCCAATGCCCTCCAAATAAAGTTGAAACATCCACTTTGAACATATAGCCAATACGAATATTTAAAACAAAATCAAAAGCATCGTTCTGATAATCTCCACGATCTAGACTCCATTACCACACGAAGTTACACACTGTGAGTTCATTATAAGGTGCCTGTAATTATTAGATAGATTCAACTATAGATATTTATTGAGGTGTGCTTGGATTGAAATATAAGTTAATTAAAGTTTTAGTTAACTTTAAGCTTCCATCTAGCCTACAGTATTTCCCCCATGAGGTTTTATTTATCTATTAATTAAGTCTATTTGTCAATTTATATCCCAAGAGTATGTTGATTGAAGGATCATTTTTATGATTATATATTGTTGAGAGCAACGCCTGAGAGGGTAGGACCATGCAGCCCTGACTTAAAACAGCCACCTTATAAGAAGTACCATCGACAAGACTCTGCCTTCTGTTTTTCCTTTAAAAATTAAAGCCAAGACAAAGAACACGAAGTCAAGCTTTTCGACCATATTATGCTTTAGAATTTAGATCCAACCAAAACCTTCACCTTCCTCGAAACTTCTCCGAGGTTTTTCTGCTTTCCTAAATATTATATATCAACTTTCCCGTGCCAGTATCCTTTATATTTTTCTAAAGAAGGAAATTCAGTTTTATATTCTTCATTTATTTCTTTGTTGTTATATATAATTGAAGAACAGATATCCAGACCTTGTTTTTATTTGATTGTAAGATGCCATTGCTAGTATATATGTAACCAGAACATTAAAAAAAACAAAACCCTAGTTCGGTCTAGACTACTTATATATTCTTTTCAAGGGACATGCATTTCGACAAGAATAATGTTTCGTGCTCGTATACTTTTTTCCTCTTTTTTTTTTTTTTTCTTTCATCTCAGGGCTCGAAGCCATCTTCATCTGAATTGCCCAGGTTTTGATGCTCACGTACCATTAAGGCATTAACTCTCATGCTTATGATTTACACATTCATTAATCACTCTATCCTCATGACGTATTTTTTATGCCTGCCGTGCCACTAAGCAGCCGACCTCACGTGAATCTAGAATACCAAACTTTAGGCCGCGTTAGGAGAGGCTGGAATCGCTGAATCTGGAAAAAACAAAAATAAAGGTGATATGAGAGGTTGGTTTAATGGTTAATTAAGATGTTAGAGATTAATTATGCCCATTTCATTAGTTATAAGGATTTAAATATATATAAAACCTATTGTTGGTATGGGTATGAGTTGATCCAAGGGTTTATTTTTTTTATAAAAAAAAAAAGGAGAAGGAAACATGTAAAATAGGACTATATAAAATATACTTTTGGGTATGAGACTATAGAATATATTATTTAATGTGTCATAAACTCCACAGTGAGCTGGTTTCTTGGATCAAAGATGTGCCCAACACGACACTAGCAATTAAGGAACGTCTGTAATGATGGTGGCATGCACCATAAGACTATGGTTTAGCGGACCCTACGAAGTAAGCAAAATCTAATTATGATTCTTAACAAAATTGTCTCCATTCACTACATAAGAAGCACCAAAAGCCAACCAATATTAACATTGTTTTAGAAATTAGTCAAGCCGGCGAAAAGAAACACTGTTGTTGTTGTTGTTATTATATTTTTTTTTATTACTGTTCTAAATATTTTATTAGTCAGAGTTTGTGCTCTACAATCAAGTAATCAATGGACATCAAACATGTATAAAGGTTAGCATACCACGGAAATTTAATTTAATGCTATACATTCAAGGGATCGGTCGATCCTTGATGTGGTTGTGTGTGTGTAGCTACACATTTATTATACTTAACATGGAGATTTAAGTTCTTAAACTCTCCTTGATTATAGTTGACCAACGGGTGGAAGATCATGTACCACTACTATAAAATTGATAGATATAAATAAAAATATCGACGTAATATTTTTATTTATAGATTACAATGAATTTTACTAACAAAATATTCTCTTATTATATCTATCAGAAAACACCGACAGAAGTATTATAGGCAGAATCACCAATATACTGAAAAGTTGTTGGTAATATTTGGAGGGGTTTCTAAAATTTTTTTATTAAGTTAAAACTTTAAATTAAATATTACAGATAGAATCACCGACAGACTGAAAAGTTGACAGTGATATTTGAGGAGTTTCTGAAAAAACAATTATTAAATTGAAATTTTAAATCAAATATTATAGACGGAATCACCAATGGAATGGTTACAAAAATTAATATTTAATTATCCATCGGTAAAACCATCAGTAAAAATGTTCAATTAAAAGACTAGATTGACTAATTTCATAACAGACACACCTTTTCTTCTTCTTCTTCTTCTTCTTCTTCTATAAAAAAACATCAATGTCCCTCTCTTTCTTTCTCTTCTCTCCTCAACTCCTTCTCTTCTCTTCTCCTCCATATGCAGGTATATATCTTTTCCTCTCTTCTTCTTATATCTTTTTTTTTAATTGACATACTTTATGAATTTGTTTTTTTCTCTCTTATTAGCTTCACTCGCAACGAAACTAAGGTAAGATTTTTCTTTTTACTTTTTTTTTGTGTTTTTTTTCATTATATTTATTTTCTTAATATTTTTTTAATTTTTTTGTTCTTAATAATTATATGAATGTTATTGTAGGAATTTTTTTCATATGAGAACAATTTTTTTGGATTTTAGTTGGATTTTGTTTTTCAATTTTGTTGTTCAAATTTAATTAAATGTATAGGATTGATTTTAATTATTATTAGTTAATTTTGTTGTTCAATTTCAATTAAATGAATTTATTTGTTGATGGATTATGGATTCTGGAATAGGTTTTCTAGGTTAGGTGGAAATTGTTTTTAGTTGATTTATTTATTTGTTGATGTTGTTTATTTTTTGTGTTATTTATTTGTTGCTAATTTGTTTGAGTTAATTTTCTTTTCTTCTTTTCCAAGCAACTCAGTTCTTGAGTATTATTATTGAGTTTTGATTTTTTTTGCACGTTTTTGCCGTCAGTAAATCCGTTGGTAATTTTATTACCGACACACCAGAAATCACCGATGAGAGTTTTATCTATAGTGTATTTCTATCTGTGAGCTATCAGTAAAAATAATACCGATGGACTAAGAGCCGTGTATGTTCTTGGTTATTTCTGATTATAAAGAAATAAATAAAGATATTAATTTAATCCAAACTTTTTTCATTAGGTTAGTGGCAAAGGAACTTTTGGTGGAAGGTTTAGCCAATATTAATGCATGGCAAGTGCAAAGAAAGCAATTATACAAAGGAGGCAAAAGGAGGAAAAAACATTTGAGAGAGATGTGCAAACCAAACGTCCCGATTGCAACTTCCATTGCAACTACAGAAATGACGAGGGAAATTCTAGTTCCTACCAAGCAAAAAAGCGCATTCATGAACATGTAATTGACTCTGAAACATCATCTACAGGCAGAATGGGAAAGCCAGTCAGTCATTCTCATGCAATAATAACCTCAATGCAATCCAATATATATGGTGAAAGATCACTTAATAATATAAAATTTTCCTGTCACTCTTCACCTTCATATCTATCCACTGGACCTACTTGAGGATACTCCATTATCCACTTGAGATTTGCACACCCTCTTTCTCCTTCTCCTTTTGGCAGAGAAGGGGTGGGATTGAAGTTTTTCGGTTAAGTAGTAGTACTATATACGTGGAGATTCATAATTTTATTCTTATTTCATTGAGATTTGTGTTCGCTTTGGATAAATCAACTCACACGGTACAATGAATTTTCTGTCCATTTCATTTATAGGGGTGTGATAATTATAATATTATCGATCGAACATAGTACTGTTGAATCAGCCACCTTTCGCAGGCTTCTATTGCTTGTGGTTTAATCAAGATATTTTTTGCAGAAACTTTAAGCTAATTAGTGTAAATGCAGTTTGTTAGGAGCTCCACAAACCAGACATAATGATTTTAGCTTGAAAGAATGTGATCCCTTTTTGAGCAGCAGTGGCATTTAATGGAGTTTCGGTCCCCCATCTTTTCTCATCTATATATATTTTTTTGCCTGTGATCCTCTTTGAGATATAGTATATAATAAGCACTGAGAACTTGATTCTCTTTTTATTTTTCTCTTTTCTTTTCCATATTTTTGTCAGCTATAATTAAGAAACTTTTGTTAATGGGGGAGCGAACAACACTCTGAAAGCTTGATTCGATGGGGGAAAAAAAAAAACAACCCAGAATCGATCCATTGTTCTTGCTCGTCTACACCAGCTCTTGAAACCGAATAGATTCATCGATCCACAAAATCAAGCAATAAGAAGACGAGATTCTGGTTATCATGAGAGGATAATTAGGAGAGTGACTAATGGGGTGATTATGGCTAATTAAGAGCTTCAGATTACGGCGTGGGGAGATAAGGAATTAGTTAAAATGTAGCAGCTCACTCTCCATCTTGTCTCAAATGGTGGCTCAACTTACTCCTTTCTTTTCAATATAGGTGACTAATCTTATCTGTGCATAAAATGTTAGTGGTTGTACAATGAAACCCTAGCTAATATGCATCCCACAAAGGGGATTCTTACAATCAACTGCTATTGAAAGAACTTCTTGACCTTAATGCATTGAAGCGTGATGAGGGCCAATCATTGATAGTTCAAACTTAACACTTAACAGTGCTGTGTTTGGTCAGGGGAAAAAAAAGAAATAGAAATCAGCATGAAAAAGGAGGAAAAAAACACATATAGTCCCTAATCTCTTCTAATTAATCAAAATAGTACGTATTAAACAGGAAAAGTGAAGAGAATTCAGTGATCTTTGTTCGGCTTAACCCAATACTTTATCCATCTCTCTTAACCATGCAAAAACCTTGGCCATCGATCTTTGAATGCTGTCCTCTATGATAATTAAATATTGTACTTTGTTTCAATAACTAGAGTAGAAATAGCCTAGGATTTAAATAGATAAAAAGATAAAAATTGCATTGCAAATAATGAAATGGGAAGTGAATTACACCAAATTTGCAAAGTATTTGTTGGTTATTTAATATCTACTTGGCAACAACTTTAGAGTATGTTTATTTTTGTAGTTGAGGATGAAATTTGCGCATGAAATCAACCAAAATAATTTTAAAAAAATAAATTTAATTTTTATAATTGAGTTTTGTTCATAATTAAATTGATCAATCTCAATCATGAAAACGAATATACTCACTAACTAAAATAAAAACATAATTAACAAGAATAAATCAATCAAGTGGAGGCTGTAGCTTCATGGCATGCCAAGTAAAAATCATACCTAGTAAACCAAATTGAAAAGAAATCGATCTAAAACTGAAATTTTTTTTGATAAAAAAATTAATTCTAATTAATCAATTAAATAAAAATAATTTTAAAAAATAAATAAAATTGTTTTAATTTATAAAAAAACAAATCAAATTTTAACCAAATCTATTGTAAGTTAATTTTTATACATTTAGATAATTTGAATGACGAGCCAAATAAATCCAATTTAATAACTATATTTTTTTAAAAAAAAAAAAGCATGAACGGTGAAGTCGGGCATATAGGATTCATGATTTCGTAATTAATGGGTGGATGGATGGTTGTTGTTGCTATCATCTCCAATCCCATCACACAAGAGTCCTTCCTTGCAGTCAGGGCTCTGAAGTCAATGCCCCAAACACACACACACACACACACACACACACAGAGGCAGGCATATAAAATATAAATATCCTTGCCTTTCCACATTTTGATTCCAAGAAAAACTTGCTAGCCACAGATGCTGGTGCCCAAATATTCCAAACACAACCAATTACCCTTCCCGTATTTTTTAATAATCCCAAAACCGCCGTTGGGCATATATTTTCTCCCTGCCCTTAGCCAATCACCCACCAGGGAAAAAAATAAAAAATAAAAAAGCTTCGAAATTTTTTATTATAGTGAAAACAGCCGAACCATATATGTATATATATCCATTTTTTTGCCTTTAAGTACACCAACACACACGAAGACATTGCAAGGCAAGGAAACAAGCCCTTTTTACCCTCTCTCTCTCTCTCTCCCCCTCCAAACCTTGTTTTTCACTCTTCTATTCCATATTTCCACCCACCACCACTCTTAAAAGGTAACTCCTCTCTCTTTCGAGGTGGTGTTGTGGTGGTGGTGGTAGAGGAAATCAATAAGAGAGCGAGAGGAAGAGGAAGAGCTAGCTAAGCTTGATTGTTGTAACACCCCCCCGCCCTCCGCCCTCTCCCTGTAAAATTCGATGAAAACCTCCACAAGATTTCAAGAAACCAAATACCCATCTCCTATAAACTCTCCTCGTAGCAATGGAAGCAACAATGGGGTCCAGATTCACGCCCCACCACTCACTCCAATACCCATCTCCAGATCTGACACTAACCCTTACCCAACAACCTTTGTCCAAGCAGACACTTCTACTTTCAAACAAGTTGTCCAAATGCTCACTGGCTCAACAGAAACAGCAAAGCAGGCCTCCTCAAAAACAACCCAAGATCCGCCAACAACACCAACTCAAACTTCAAGGAGCTACAACATCCCTCCTATCAAGAACATGCCCAAGAGACAACAAAACAGCTTTAAACTTTATGAAAGAAGAAACAACAGCTTCAAAAACAGTCTCATGATCAACACTTTATTGCCTAGTTTTGCAAATAACTGTAACTCTTCATCGGTTACTGGGTTTTCACCAAGAAACAAGCCGGAGATCTTGTCCCCAAGCTTGCTTGACTTCCCTAGACTTACCCTTAGCCCTGTGACTCCACTAAATGAAGACCCTTTTAACAAGAGCTCACCTTCTTTAGGGAATTCATCAGAAGAGGAGAGAGCGATAGCAGAGAAAGGTTTTTACTTGCATCCATCACCTATATCTACTCCAAGAGACTCAGAGCCTCAGTTGTTGTCACTTTTTCCTGTAACCTCACCAAGAGTTTCAGGTTCTTCTTCTTGAATATTATTCAAGTCAAAAGGATTGATGATGGTTTAGGGATGGTTTTGACTTTTGAGGGAGAGGTAGAAATCTTTGTGTTCAATTGTATAATTTGATCTCTCTTTTCATCATATATGGTAAAGTCTTTAATTAATTTCTTTAGCCATTTTCTTTTCTCTCTTTTTTTCCAGTTTCTTTGGTGGTTTTTCTGATAATTGGGGACTCTATATTACCATTAGGTAAGAGTATTTAGGTGAATTTCATGCTTTTTTCTTCTTCTTCTTCTTCTTTTTTTGGAGGTATACAAGTATCAACATGGGAGAATCAATTTGACTGTGTGTGTGCATTTCTGAATACGCTGGCTTATTTTCAAGAATTTTGTAGAAACTATAGTGTTTTTTTTTCCTCTCTTTCTCACTCTCTTATTGACCCATGAATAGTAGATATGAAATTTCATTTTCCTCGCTAAAAATAGATTGAGAATTCACAATTTGCACTGAGATATCTTGAGTAGACAAGCAATTAAGTGGTATGCTCAATCATTGCAGGAGGTGACCACTGCATAACAATGTTAGTGGCCATTTACTGCATTTGATGTCAAAGGAAATTTTCAAAAAAATATAATCAGCTTGGGTGGAGATGAGTAGTAGTATGTTTTGCAATTTTTGATATGTAATGCTTTCGTCCTATTAAATTAATCAGGTCAAATTTCCAATTTGGAGTGTTAATTAAGTTATCTGAGGAAGGTATTCTTGTCCTAAAATGGCCCACAAACTCAGAGTTTCAACAAGTTCACCGCATGCAGTTTTTATGAACATCTATACCATTGACTTGAGAAGAAAAAAACCAGTACAAGGGAGAGATTACACAGTAGAAAAGCAATTTATGCAGAGAGAAAGTGTGGGATCAGAAATCGGAACAGTTCAATAGCTGATATTATTATTTACCACTAATGTCATAAATACTTGTACTGGTTTCTTGTTCTTTCCGTCTCTAGTTTCTCTCTCTGTTTCATGCATGCTCTTTTATAGAACACTGTAAATTTGTTTTTTAAAAAACAAATTAGCACAATAAATTAAAAATATCCACGGGGTATCACAGTTAGAAAAACTTAATGAATTTTTAATTATAACATGTAAAAACTATACTATTTAACCAATTTTTTTTTCATCGGTTTTATTTTGTCAATATTTTTTAAAAAATTGTGCTCATAACCCAAAATAGCTGTAAATCCTGCCCTAGATCTTTTGGCCAAATGAATCTACTTGACATAAGATATTCTTGCAGTCTGAGTGCTCAGATTCTTGAGAAGTGAGAGAGAACGAATTTGAGGCATCCTTAGATTGTTTTTGGGTATCTAGCACCATTTTTAAGGAGCGTGTAAGGAACAACAGAAATTAATGAGTTTGCCTCTTTCATGAAGGAAGTGAAGTCGTTGTCCTTTGCTATAACTTTCAATTGCTATGCAATCATCCAATTTTGTTATTGTTTCCTACTTTATGTTCGTATTGAGCTTAAGGTGTGGTCTTTTTTTTGACTTGGAGGAGACCTGTTATTATGAGGGGGGAGCACAAGAAAGGTTAGAAAAAATAAATAAAGAAAGGAGAAAGTGTGGACTTCGATATAATGATGATGACTGAAAAAGAAGGAAAAGAGAGGGAGTATGAGCATAACAACAAAAGAAAAGCAGAGAACATGTGTCTGTATGAACTCTCTCATGTATTTTACTTTGTCATCCATTGTGTCTGTATGGACTAGATAGGGCATTATTTGACAAAGAACTTCCCTGATCTTTCTGTTCTAGTGTAGTTGCAAGTTGAGTAACTTTTGGAGCCTGCTTTGGGTGCATTTGCCTTGCCTGACAAGGCCAGTTTCTGTGGCTGTTCAGCATAAATCCTAACTTGATCATATTTCCAGCACAAGATAAAGAGACGAATACTATATATATATACATCAGTTTAAAACCATGAAAAGATTCCATTAATCTTTTTCACCGCAAAAAATAAGAGCTGCTTCCACTTATGCTATTGAATATTTGCAATGATCCACATGATCTGATTACCAGGTCCACTTTTCTTGGGCTAGTTTGAAAAGGGAGAAATCTCATTGGATATTTTAGTTTTTTCCAGAATGTTTCTCCACGGGATAATCCTCTTAATGATTTTGTCCCTTTGAAAAAAATAGCGGAAGACTTTCATTCCCTCTTACCTATGATGAAATGGTGGATAAATTATTTGATCAAGACTTCTGACGAGCAACCTTAGGCCCACCCAGTGCAGATTCAAACACTAGCTACTCACATCTCCTCGGAAGTTTTTCTGTACAGTCGTTTTTTGGGCCACCACAGAATACGAAGTTTTTCAAGGTATGTTTTGCATTGTAGTTCATGACAACAAAATACTGCCTTGGTTGTGGTTGACCAAAAAGCATATTCAACTCTTAGGCCAGCCACGCTTCTGAGCACTGCAATATTAATCCAAATTTACGGTCGACACTCTTGTAATTGTGTTTCTCCGGTGCTGTTGACCTGTGCGAGTCCTACAGTGTCGTAACACATACATATCCATTGTGCATGATCGGAGTAATTGTCCACTAGTTGAAAATGTCTCCTAATCATCGAATAAAAAAAAAAGAAAAACAGTGCTCATTTCATAAAACAGTATTGAAAAGGATAGAAATGTAGCAAATGTGTGACGACTTGTTTGAATCCTTCAGAGGGAAGGTGCGGCCACAACAGAGGGAATTATGAACTCAGCTCACATAGTGCTGAACAAATGATTTAAAGGGTCTGAATTTTTCCCATTGAAGATTAGTAAAAACTTTGAATCTGTCATGATCCAATACAATGATATGATATTTGGCATTACTAAACGATTGATCATGTTTGCCAAGTGGTCAGAATAATATTATTATATGCTTACTTTTAAAATATCAAACCAAGTGGTCGCAATAATAATTAGACACAAAGCTAGGAATAAAGTGGGCACGACGAATGTCAACAAAGGGTTTTTTTTTTTTTTCCCTTCTCAATTATTGATGATGATGGCGTTTTTCATTTACTAGAAAAGTGAAATTAGCAGTCACTAAGTTCGTTGAGATTTTCAATATTCACCTAGACATGTCGAAGTGGTTGTTATATTCTTCTAATTCATGGTAGATATTCTGATCAACACAACTAATGAATTGTAACTCAACTTGTGCTAGTGTTTCTCTTTTTTCAAGATATTTAGGTTGATGCTATCAGGTAATGATATAAATTATATTTTGAGATTTCACCTAACAACTTAAGCTATTGGGTTGAATTAATTCTTTAATATACAAGTTCGAATCTCACCATCCCTATTTATTTAATAAAAATTAAGCACAAGGTAGTGAGAGTCTGCGCAAGTTTCAAGCCTAAAGAATTTTTATTTAAGGAGGTGTGTTAGAGAATAATATAAATTATATCTTGGGACCTCACCTAATAGCTTAAGTTATTGGATTGAATTTGATAACCAAGCGGTCACGAGTTTGAATTCCAGCATCCTTATTTATTTGATAAAAATTAAACACAGGGTATTGTGGGTTTATGTAAATTTCAAGCCCAAATAATTTTTACTTGAGAATGTGTATTAGAAAATAATATAAATGAACATCACCTAACAACTTAAACTATTGGATTGAATTGGTTATTTGACGGATGCAACCCCCATACCTTTTACTAAAATTGAGTAATTTAATTACTGTAGATAGATTAAAAAGGGCTGCGGACCAGAAGAAATTCCTACTTCGATTTATATGATAGGGTCGATAAAATTAAGCTGTCTGATGTGCTTTAATCTGTGTGTGGCATATAACCAGCCAATGTTGTCATGCTGTCTTCTTATGTGAATCGAGTTCGTTAATTTCTCAAATAGTTCATAAACATAATTGCTCGGAAGAATAAATCTTATTTTCCAACACAACCTGTGCTCCCCCAACCCCTTCCATGGGACAAGCTTCAGTTATTCCCAGTTTCAATCATTACATTACACTATATACTAAAAGAGGTTGTCTTGGAAAATAAGATTTTTATGTTTGATCCATGTAGTTTTATATATTTATATTTTGGTTTAAAGAGGACTGAAGGCTAATAAAAAAAAAATTAGAGAAAAGCAATGGAAACATTGACAAAAAATATTTCATCGTGGTTATCAAAGAAAATTGCTCCAGAAAAATTTCGTTAGTAATTGTATTGGAATTACTGATGTGTCAGATTTTTATGGAAATTTCATTGGTTATTTAAAAAAAAAACTATCATCTCCATATTTCTTCTTCTTCTTTCAAAACAAATTATAAAATCCCTCTCATTTCTCTGAAAAAATCGAACAACCACAAACTCCACAAATCCAACTACCACAACCTATTATCTACGCAGCATCTCTCCAAAAGCCTAAATTTCTTTTTGTTGATTTTGTTTTTTGTCAAGCTTCACTCCATCAAGTAAGCAAACTCAATCATTTGTTTTAACTCATTTATATTTTAAGTTAGATTATTGATATTTGTATATAGTATTTATGATTTGCTTGTATATTTAAGTGTTTTACTTCTTTTATAATGATAATTTTCTTATCTTAACGTATGATTTTTATTTTAGGATTTGAAAAAAAAATTATTTAATTTTTTACTTGATAAAATTAAGCGTGATTTTGTAATTTAAGTATTAGAATTGAAGAAATAATGAGTAATTTAGTAGGTACCATTTATTTTTTTATCAATTTTATGGTTAATTTGAGAAATTGAAAAACAAATTGTGTGGAATTGATAATAATTAAATATATTAATTTAGGTTGAATAAATTTGAATTGAAGAAATGATGGATAATTCGTTAATTTAGTATTTAGGGTTTTGTTGAGAATTTAGGATTTACTTAAATTAATGTGTAATTGATAATAATTAAGGTATTATTTGGTTTTATTTTTTCTTAAATTGAATAAATAATAGGTAGTTAGTTGGGTATCAAATTTTTTTTGTCAATATTATGGTTTAGTTGAAATTTGAGAAAATTTTATTTTGCGTGGAATTAATAATAATTAGGGGTTAAGTATTTTTTTTTAACTTATGAAGTGTTTGATAGTTATTGTATTATGAATTATATTTTTCTAAATTGGAAGGATTGAGTTACTTTGGAATTAAAGAAATGATGGGTTATTAAGTTATTAATTGAATTGTATAGGTTAATTATGATTCATTTTAATAAATAGTTGAATTTGTATATTTATATTTTGTTTGGTCTTTCTAATATGATTTCATTGTTTCCTTTAAGGTGTCATATATTCAAGAAAAAAACAAGTTTAAGATCAACAAGAACGTTCATGTTTTATCAAGTAGTAGTGTCGGTGATCGTGTTATGAATTTAGGTGAGAATTATTTTGAGACATCTAAAATAGAAGTTACTACCCAAGGTTTAACCTCTAAGGACAACATATCGAGCATCTCTTCTGTGTAATTATTTTGCTCATGATGTTATTTATTTTTAATGAGTTATTTTAAATTTTATAATTATATGAAAATAGCTTCCCTAAATTGATATACAGGTTTACCAATCTTGAAATTACTTGGTTCATCATCTCTACGATGAAGTGATAATTTGAAAAACTATTGCTTTAATAGTATGCTTGATGATCATTATGGGAAAAGTTTAAAATTAGATAAATAATCTAAGATTTGTATGAAATCAATTAAGAAATAAATTTGGTGGAATGAGAGTGAGAAGAGTGTTAAAAAATCATGGTGCGACTAGGTAAATTTAAATTAATTAATATTATATTATTATAAACTTGTATTTTTTTTATTTTCTTACATAATTTAAGTATAATAAATTTAAATCATATATCAGTTAACTCTTTGTTATATCATGTTGTGTGATTTTTTGTATAATGCCTACAAATGAGCAATGAAAAAGGTCATGTTTAATGATATAGAAACGTGGAAAAGCTATCAACCAAAGTATATATATCATAGACCATAACTGGGCAACTCATCTTGAACTTATAGTAATAAAAACTTTTGCAAAGTGCTCAAGCTCTAGTAAATAAAATAAAAATAAAGAAACTTATGGTTCGATGAGCAAGCATACTAGATGAGCAATTATGTTTATCCACTAAGCAAAGCTCCTACTAAGAGTTCATTGTTATATATTTTATTTTTTTTCTTGAAGTTTTAATTACGTGTTTATTAGTGAAACTTTTAACAAACTATTTTATTTGCAAAAAAAATAGCTTGAGCAAAAACCATCTTCAATGGAATTATATGAGGAAACTCATATAAATAAGAAGGGTAGAGGAAAAAGGAGAAAAGTTTTGTCGATAAAAAAGCAGATGTCTTGTTGTAAGTGTTTTGATAATTTTTATTGGTTTAAATTTTTTTTATTTATATCAATAATATGAAATGTAATCAAATTTTGAAACTTGATTTGTTTATTTTTATAGGAGAGATATAACATCAACATGATTAAGAAATTTAGTGAAGACACTTCCACCACTCGTCCTTCTCATAATCTTCAAGTGTGGTTGGAGGCTTATACAAGAGATGGGGTGAGGTTTTTGATGAAAAATAAGGTAAAAAGTGATATTTAGATGTGAATATTTCATTGATGAGTCTATCAATATTTAAAATAGCCAACGAAATAAAAACTCAATAAGATATTTGTCAATGGTAGCTTTCCATCATTGTTTTCGTCGGCAACTTTTAATGCCAACAAAATCTTCTCTATATGCCAACGGAATATTTCATCGATATTTCTTAATTTATGTTTCTGTTATGACTATAAGCCCAAACCCAAAACATTTTTAATGGGAGTTTGTGTTAGGCCTACCAAAGCCCACCACTCATATGCTTTGGGCTTAGTCTAGCCCATAATCGCTCAATGTTGGATCTAGGTCCTACCATCTTAAACCCACTCCATCATGATTTGGGCTCGGGCTAGCTCATTTCTCAATTTACCGTGCATAGGTGAACTCAGGACGATTCTTCCAAATCCAACAGGTATGCTAACGGTGTTTATCAACTCCCTGTAAAAGCGATGCTAAAGTAACTATCACGAGGCCCACATAACATCATGAAGTCATACCTTAGCCCACCTAACTTTCTCGTTTTACGATCTACGATGACAATGCGATTATCCACAATGATAATGCAGACATCCACAACGGGGAGGGTAATTATTCTGCATGATTACCCTTGAAGATAGGTTGCACAGTTTATCTGCATCCCCACCTTTCACAACATGCAAATTCACATAATTCATTGATACATTAATGCCTATGAATCACCATGTACACTCTTAGAGTTTCATCAACTCACAAGCACATTAATGTTCATATTATCTTCTTCAACCTCTGATCATCTCTTGCTGAACGTTTCAGCCCATCCACCGGCTTTGGAAGGACCCAAAACAAGGGAGATTTTCCACGAAGCTCGTCTCCGAGAATTCTAAAACTCATCGAGCAAGACTGGTCACGGCTAGCTGCTTTGGTGAGAGGAGACATTACCTAAGACCTAAGTTGAACTTCCAAGTCTGTTTTCCTTAGTTGAAACAAGGTCTGGTTATGCAAGCAAGTCCTTCCATTTAAGGAAAAATGCGTGTCCATATAACGATGCAAAGCACAGGAAGGTTGCCAAGGTAACAGCCGCATTTTCTTTTAAAAGCAACATTTTTATTTATGTGTGCGTTGTAAAAAGCATATCATACATTTGCAATAACACAAGTACATATCTGCTTTCAGATTTCCAAGTAAAACTTAGCGTGATAAATATTGCATACATATCTGCCATCAGATTTCAGCGAAAGAGGTGATTGTCTTGAAACCGTGATTCTCTGGAAGAGGTGCATTTCCTGGCCGGATAGAAATCATCACATCCAAACCTGAAAATTGTATGAAAATTCAAATATCAAAGCGAAAGATAGCATGAATGAGAAAACGTCACTAAATTTTCAGAAGTGCCAATGAGAATACAGAACTCAGTTTGCAGAACAAATATTTGCTCCAACTCCAGACGCTGTTGAAGATGAGTAAGCTTGCATAGAAGCCTTTTCGTACCTCTTAACACTGGAGTAAACTAGCTTCTTTTTGGCAACAAGAATATGTTTTTCTTTGCAAATCAAGACACCACATACAATTGAATCAGTTGTTCATAAGCCTTGTTTTTGGTGTACAGTAGTTATTCATCACTTGTGGTATTTAGTTCCCTTGGAAAAATGAAGAAGGTAAAGAAAAGGTGAAAATAAACAACCAAAACCTTTGTTAATTACGGTTCAAAATTGGTGATTGTGTTGCAGGCTATGTTTTTTGGTTGAGACTCAAACCCAAGTCTACTAAGGGATGGAGAGAACAGTAACGCAAATTCAGCTACAACTTATTGGCAGGGGCAGGGGTTACTGAAGTCGACTATTGGGTTCTAATAAATATTAAGAAACCAAACCTGCTATAACCAGTGACTTGCATTGATATATTCCTGAGGGGGAGCAGAATACATTCCCAGGCCTAATGCTCCAAAAAAAATTGACACAGAGAAAGGAAATCTAATGTATTGGTTAAGTAAATCAAACATGTAGTGAAGTGATGCACCGGGAGGTTTTTTCCAGCTGCCCTTGGCCCTTTGCAGCCCTCCATAAAATAGAAAACTAACTAGCCATCTTACCTGGCTGGTCAGATGAAATTTTCTTTTTAACACCAAAAAAAAAAGCTTAGATGACAAAAAATACACAAGCACACAGATTAAAGAAAAACTTGGACATGCAGTAATAAAGTATTTTGAATTTAAAAAAAAAAAAAAAACTGAATTCAAGATATCATGAACAATTCAAAATAAACCAAATGTTTTAAAAAAAAAAAATCAATATGGCATCTTTTAAAAAACAAATATTGAGACAACAACATGAACTTTGCGGCCTAACCCGTCAAACCCGCAATTCAGAACATGCATTCCACTTTTTTAATAATTAAAAAAAAAACCTCAATCTATGATATAAAAAAATCAAAAAAGTGGGGTAAAACACGATGAAGTAAAAAGAAAAAAAAATCAAGATGATATTTTAAAATATTTATATATTGACACGGCTCTATATTGAATCAAATCAGGTTAACATGCTAAACATGTAACTAAGGTCATGAGATCGGAATAATTTTATAAAAGCAACTTAACAAACTAATCCTATAGAAAAACTAAAATAAGACATATGATGCACGCCAATTCAAAATAAACCAAATTCTTCAAAAACAATTTCAACATGGCATCTTAAAAAAAAAATATTAAGACAACAATATATATTAAATTGACCCGGGTTTTGCGACTTAACTTGTCAAATCTACAACTCTGGTAATGAACTCTACTGGGTTTAATAATTTTGTTTTTAAAATTTCTTCTACCTAAAAATAAAAGGGAAAGGTGTGCGACCTTAGACCAAGTGGCCCTGCACGCCTGGGCCTCTAAGAAAAGAGCCCAAGAGCGTGGACCTTTCAACCTAGGCCCACGTACCTAGACCTAGTTTATATTTTTTAAGATTTTGTACAGGACAAACGACATTTTAAAAAAAAAAATAGATAGATAATAGATCGTCTGTTGCCCAGAATTTGACCACCATAAAGGCAGCTAGAAAAAAAATTGCTACAGTATCTACAGTACCAAACACCATTCTGTTTTAGCTTTAAGTATAATAATAAGCAACTTGTTACCTGCTCCTTTTGCAGCAAAAGCTTCTTGAAAAACATCTGTCACAAACAAAATGTCAGATGGTTTATCAACTCCAAGTGACTCTGAGATTTCAATATAACTGCGTGTTTCTTTTTTATTCCTGCATGGAACAGGAGTTCAAAGGGTTATCGAAGTCCAAATTAAGTGGGAATAGTACTCCGGTAGCATCAACAAAACTTACCCCACTGTGGTGTCAAAGAATCCAGACAAATATTTTCTCAAGTCACCATAGTTCGTCTTTCCAAAAATAAGTCTTTGTGCCAGCCTGCTTCCACTAGAATATATGTAAACCTGAGGCAACATAGAAACAGTAAATAATGGCACAAAAAGATGATGCATAATCAAGAAATTGAAAGCCTTTTGAGTCACACTCAACAAGTTCATGGAACTCAGCTATTGTATTTCAAGGATCAATCCTTCTGGTGAATTTATACAATGGATCTCAACCTCTTCAATGCTACTAACAACTATTAGTCATATATTCCAATTTCCTCATTCATATATCTCTACTTTTGAGTGTGCTTTTATGCTCTGATAGCAATGGCATAGTTTTTTGTATGTAGCAGATTGCCTAATATTCAAACTTGTTTATAAGATCCATAATAGATGTTCTTACAAGGAACTATATATTAGCTAATAGACTGTGTGCAACACTTTTTTACAAATTCATTAATTAACTATCTAATACATAGAGTCCAAGAAGCTATAGTCTTGCAACATAACTTCAGATTTAAATACCATTAGGCCGGATATTAATAAGAAATATTTGACATCAGCAGTAACATCCTCTTCTGTATACAATGATAACATAGTTCACAGTAATGGAGAATTTCAAGATAAAGATGGGTAACAAATTAGTATGTGATCATTTGAAATTACTGTTTGAATCATTCAAACTTTGAAAGGTAACTTGGCCACATGGACAAGTGGAATCCAAACTGCAGCTATGACATTACATTAAACTATAAACAATATCCCCTAATAAACGTTGAAAATACAAAAAGGAAGAACCTTTATGCCCAAAGCATGCCACTTCTCCAATGCTTCTGGAACGTCATCATACACCACTCCTTCCAGCTCATTGTTCTCATATCCAGTTCTCCATATATGACCCTACATTAATAAATCTTGGTAATATCACAGGGATACACTTTATACCAAGCATATCAATCTCATGGTTACCAACTTTATGTTTCTGAATACTTACTTGCAATTGTTTTAATGCAGTGATCTTCCGATCTGCTTTTATCATTGCTTCCACATTAGCAACCAAAGCTGCAATTACCTCCTCTTTCCCAGCATCATCCGTTGGAATAGGAATAGCACCATCAACACCTTGTGCCAAATCATCTTCAACCTGCAAAAAGAGATTTGACAGCACATCAACATATTTTAAAAAATCCCTGAACTACTGAACTCATAAATTAATGGCAACAATCAACCCCGTATAAAAAAGTCCACCAAAAACTGCTAAGCCTGGTCATTCAACTCCACTTTATACTGTTTTGAGTTGACTTGTTAGAGGAAAAATGGAAGCACTGCAAGGAAGAGCTTCATCAGCCCATTGATTACATCACAATCCCGTGCTTCACGTTAGAGCATGTCTCTACTTGCTAAATTTGTCAAATTTCTAAGATTTGCAATCCTTCGACAGCATGTCTGCAGTTTTTCTGGTACATCCAAAAATTTCAGGGCATCTATTATGATTTTGTTCCTAACATGTCCTTGTACAATATAGAAAGAATTGCCATCTTTTATCTCTAGTTAAACTTTTGGCGTGCTTTTTTTTTCCTTTTCGTTCTTTTGTTTACTGTGCACAACCACCATAAGATATTTTGTCAGGGACGCTGGAGAGAAAGGAGAACATTAAGTTTCAAAAACTATTAGCAGCTAACTTCTGTTCATGCTTCCCCTAAATGAATAGCAATCCTAATCATCATTTCAAACAAAATTTCCAAAGATCAATGTTAAGATTCCACTGGTAGCCTGCAATAAAAGGCAAAATCAATCTGGTATGACATGTGAATTACAAGCATACCAAAACTTCTAATAATAAATCTTACTTGTGTGCGCAACAAATTTATATCATCTTGAGTTTCTGCAGTATCATATGTTGCAGACAAATGCCTCCCAACATTATCACGGGCATATGGAAATAGAACATCAGCAACAAATGTTATTGGAGTAGTAGTTCCCTCAATGTCAAGTACAATGCAACGCTGCAACCAAATAATTTGAAAAATAATAATGTTCACTTGATAAGACATAAATATTTGATAATAGATTACAACATTAACAGTACATTTCAAACCGCAAGGGCTTGGGTCCAACATAAATCACAAGTTCTATTAAGCCAGTATAACCCACATCAAAATTAAAATGCAGAGAATATAAGTAAGTTGAGGACATCGTTTTAATAACTTACTGGCAACGGTTCAATTCTGTTATTTGAATTATTCATGCCTGCCTTAACCTTGACATTTTGAATCGGGCCATGGTTTGGAGTAGACCAATCTAGGCCTATTTGATGAAGTTTGATAGCAGCATCAAACAGATAGTGATAACATTCAGCCTGAAAGATTAGAGAAATTTAAGTAAAGCTCCAAAAGGGAACATCAAAGCATTTTGTAAGGAATTGAGGATACATACACGCATACAGCTTGTTTTGGGCTCAAACCATACAAGTATAACTCTCTCAAATATATCATTTTATAATACTTAGGATTGTATAACAGCATAGAGCAGGAGTAGAGTATGTTGCATTGCATCAAACAACATTTTGTCTTGAAGGTCTGAAAGATCATTTACTATTGTGCTGCTCATATTATGTCTAATACAAAATTCAAGGTATCAAAAAGATCAGATATGCAAGGCAAACCAAGAAAAAAGGGTAAGAAACCCCACAAAAGTAGGCTTTCATTGAAAAAGCTACTCAAGCACTTATCAGTTATCATATATGTGGGGTCTTTGTTCTAAATTTTGAGGGGTGGGGATTCCAAGCTGCTGTATATCCCGAGATTTTCCTTGCTTAGCAAAATAAGACCAGTTTTAGGGTTCCATCAACAAAATTCCTAAGCTTTCTGCTACAGCGCCTTACAGAAAATGATATAGCAACAACAAGAGAGTCAGAAGGGGAATTGTGAAGGTTAATGCCCATTTCTACACCACATAGCTGATCTGCCAAAAAGTGCAATAATAGCAAAAACTAAACATCAAATAATAATAAGAAACTGGAAAGGGAATCTTTTAACAAGAGAACAAGAGAAGCCCTTTACATAGCTAAAGTTATTGCATCATTTTATCAATAGTTTGAATGGCTTCCCACATCAATTATCAATTGAGTTCCAGAAACAATTGCAGGTATCACTGAAATACTTGCAGCAGCTTAAGCTATGCCTGTGTTAACTTTGCTCTTCAACTTCACCATTAGTAGGAAATTATCATTTGACTCAATGATTAAGAATTTTAGATTCACTTCATATTTGCAGCATCTCCAAATAGCTAGCATAAAAACATTTGATGACAGATAACTTTTCTGATTGATCAGGTCCTTTATCACTAAAAATACAATCAAGATCATGTTATCAGTGTTAGATAATAATATAAATCATATCCTGGGACCTCACCTAAGAGCTTAAGCTTTTAGGTTGAGATGGTTCTTTGACATGGTATCAGAGTCTTGATGACCAAATGGTCTCAAGTTCGAATCTCACCATTCCCATTTATTTGATAAAAAATTAAGCACAAGGTAATGTGGGTCTGTGCAAGTTTCAAGCCCAAAGGGCTTTTACTTGAGGGGATGTGTTAGATAATAATATAAATCATATCCTGGGACCTCACCTAAGAGCTTAAGCTTTTGGGTTGAGATGGTTCTTTGACAATCAGCACATTTAAGCAAAGCAGACAATGATAACAGAACAATCGAATAAAAACTTAATATAAACTTATTGAAATTTCAGTGCAGGTGCCAACTTCATTTAGATCATTGACTAGGAGTCACAAACCTGGGTTTTGGCATTGATCCATGAGTCTCCCCATATATATATGCCATGATTGCGAACAAGCACAGCTGTGGTTTTTGGGTACGCTTCAATCTGAAAAACATGAATGCGTTTTAAGTAGTTCAGAGCATATCCCACTGAATAAACAAAAGAACTGGAGATCTTTAAGGTAAAAAAATCTCAAAGAACAGTAAAGGCATGTTCTAATTGGCAAGTTTGGGTTATGCCACTCATCAGTATAACAGTGAGCTACTGAAGTATAATCATCAAAAGATTACTGAAACAATCATCCATCATCAGAGCTACACAAGGAAAATGGCAGAAGGAAACAAGTAGATTTTTATCCTTCTACAAACACTACATGATGAAACCATAGATCTACACATAGTTGGGTCCAGTTCATAAGAAATATTTGATTATTTGCTCCCGCATTATCATTGTGTTCCACAGATGAGCATAGAAAGTCACACGTTAGAAACCAAGCAACAAATTGTAGATGCCAACAAATTAAAGAACACACAGCTTTAGCAAGAGAGTCTGTAAGCTCGTTTTCATAGGCAGTGTTCTCTATTATTGGGACAACAAGTTCGTCATAGTAGCCATGGCCTTGAATTCCTTTTATCATCTCCATATGAGTGATCTGTAAATGTAAAAAAAAAAAAAAAAATTCAGAAGCAAATCAACAAATGCAATGAAAAATGAATAGCGGTTGGAAAAAACAAATCATCTGATGTTGTGTGCAATGTTTAGTGATGCATGACTACAAGATCTGACTTTCCAGGATGCATAAACAACCAATCAAAATACAAACCCTCTTTTAACAAATTAATACAGCTAATAGCTGATACTCTGAGATGACAGTACTGTCACTTTTTCAGTAATAATGCCACAAAGAAAACCCACCATCTTGACTCAGGATGGCTACAATTGTAGGAGAAATTTATTTGGTTAACTTCACATAATCTATTAGAAACCTAATGCCACTATAGGTTCAAAAAATCTGAAAAATGACTACCCACTTTGATTCAATTGGTTGAATTTATAAGGTTTTCAACCCCTACCCATTTGCCTTACACCCCAGTAACAAAAAACTAAGGATTTTACATTTACTGATAGGATTATGCTGTGCTACTATCATCATTTAGTATGGTCGGAATGGCCTCTCGGATTGGAAAGCACTCGTTCATTTAACAGATATGTTACTTAAATGTAATCTGAAACAAAAATAAAATAAAATAAAATATTTTGCTGCATGTTTATATCTAATCTGTGTCCTTGTGCATTTGGATCACTGATGATTCATCCTGTTCTGGCATCACAAACCCACGCTTTCAACCAAGATAACATCCTCAATTGTCATCTTTCCCCGTGACTTAGAGAGCAAATGCTGAGTCCACATGTGCAATAAAATCATGGTCTATTTCTCAGATACAGGATTCCCCAAGGCTCCACGAGATAGATCTTGAAAATATCAAGGACAGAAGGTGGATATCTTTTGGTGGGGAGGGGTGTTAAGAAAACAACAGTTATAAATTTGAAAATTACAACCACATGTAAATTGTAAAAGAAAGACTTACCCGGAATTCTTTTGATAATGGATTGATCATTGTTACAAGACAGGATTCCATCCCATGACTGTGAATGACGGCTCCTGCATTACGCATGTCATATGCCTGCATTACACCACAAATAACTTTTAATTGTGACTCATGAAGAAAATGCAAAATTACTGTACTGATACATAAATGTATTATAGCTACTATCACAGTTAAGAATTCATAAAACCATGCTTTTTTCACTAATAAACCACTTTTTAAGATTTAAACGTTATTGATAACTCAAACTCCATTCCTTATGTGCTATCAAATGGAAGACATACTCGAGTAATTATTAGCTACTGAAAAAGAACACGAAACTGGTACCTTCAAGAAAAGTGGAGCGCAATCAGAACACTTGGGAGGCTTGTATGGGTAAGGTTTCGGAGATGGTGAAGACAATATAGACCCATTTGTAGCTAAGACATACATGTCCTCTGGTTCCATTCTCTCCTTCTGCACCCCTGCCCAATACAACAAATATTCAAGTTAGCTTCAATAAAATTACCAGCAATCAATAAAAAGCCATAGAAAATACGTACTAAGACCAAGAAAAAGCAAATTAAATTGACACAACCACGTGAGGAACTAAGCACATACACAGACAACTGGGCTCCAGTATCAAATACACAACAATAAAGAAGCAATAAAGCACAACATACAATCAAATTAAGGAGGGGAAAAACCAGAAAGCAAAACCACATAACCAGCCACAAACACTAACAAGACCAATCAAGAATCCATAAAAAAACAAACTTTTAACACATAAACCAACCCTTAAAAAAGCAAAAGAATCAAAACCTGAATATTAGTATTACCAGAAGGGGACATGAGGATAAGCTGTTGGCGCTTAGGGATAGAATCATCATGGGCCTTGATGGTGATGCTGCCACCGGTCCCAGAAACCCATCCAAGGGTGTAGAATTGTTTGCAAAGATCAGCTATTAACACCCTTGTGTCTTTAACTGCTTTGCTTTCCAAATAAGCCTGTGATGCCACCTTTGCTGCCGCCATTCCTCCTCCATTCACTGCCACTGCTGGTGGGGCTGCTGCCATTTGCTTGCTTTCTCTTTCTAGAGAGAGGATAAAAACAGAGATTCTAGAGAGAGAGAGACTCCTACTTTATTTAGTTTTTTGCTTGAATGTGCTAAAGTTTTGATCTTTTATGGCAGAGAGAGTGGTGGAGAATATGATTCTGCTGTTTAAGGTAAGTAAATTAATAATTACTCTGTGTTGACTCAGAGTATGAAGTTTTTGGGCCTTATTGGACCCCGAAGGGCTGCTAAAGTAAGGTATTATTTATTAGGTCAAACTAGATTATTTACATGCGAAAAAGATTTTTTAATATAAAAACATTTTTAATTATTAACATTATGTAAATGAAGTTTTCATATAGAAATAATATAATTATCTTTTTTTTTAATGTATTAATACTGTAGCAGTCATAAAATTATAATTTTTAAGTTTTTTTATTCCTATAAAATAGCATAATTATAAATGTTGCCAAATTTTTTATTATAGAAGTGGAAAAAATTATAGTTTTTAATTTTTATTATAAGAAAAAAAATTTATTATATTTTTTTTCTTG
>Ga0325410_1000838_pt1 | contig 32800 bp, 13 predicted proteins | sample PopdelMetagenome_16_FD_206182 | JGI IMG/M metagenome (GOLD analysis project Ga0325410, IMG submission 206182) | Populus deltoides microbial communities from Bellville, Georgia, United States - Xylem-PdIQD-R3 | ecosystem: Host-associated > Plants > Phyllosphere > Stem > Wood/Secondary xylem...
TACATTTTAAAGGTTCCCCCCCCCCCCCCCCCACCCCACCCCCAATTTTCTATTCATCTAATCTTCACATTTGGTTTGCAACTTAATAATCTTTTCTTTTAATTTGATTTCTCCCTCTCTTAATCAATGATCCACAGGTGCGCAATAAACCAATTGAGCCTCCAAAGAAACCTGAGAAGGCTCCTTTCTTCTTGCCTTCAGTTCCATCTCTTTCTGGAGAAATATTATTTAAACCCAGTGAGCCTGTGGATGGGGAGGATACCAAACCTGACAAAGCAGAGAGTGATAAGAGAAAACTAGGCATTCCAGAAACGCAATTTTTGGGGCTTCTTCAGTCTTCATCTGAAATGAAAAATTGTGAGCATTTTAGTCCTTGCACAGTTTTACTATACTATCATTTGTTCTTATTGATGTGCCAGCTGAAAGCTCTTTGATGATTAATGCATACTGGCCTGCTAATGTTTTAATTGTGTACTTTTGTTGCAGTTTCAGCGTTCACTGAATATATCAAAGGTTTATCTCCTTCAAATTTGGATATGGAACTTAGAATGTTTCAGATAATAGATGAGGATGAGGATGAGGAAGAACTTGTAAAGAGACCTGAGTTTATTTCAATCGAGCTGCTTCTTGACTATTTCATTCACGAAATATCCTGCAGAAACAATTTTGAGTTTGTACAGGCCGTCACAAGATTATTTTTGAAGGTATGGATTCATCATTGTTCATTTCTCTACACGTCTTGGGCAGTATTCTTAGTTCTTTCTTTTATTTTGGATAGAGATTATAACTTTGTTACTCACAGAGCATGAATCTGGAACTATTAAATTGGCTTGTTCTACTTGTCTTGTATGAAAACTGAAGACAGAAAATAGATAAGAAAAATATGTGTATCTTGAGATCTCTCAAACTTTTGATGGTAATTCTCTGAGAAGAGTACTTTTTTTCTAACAACTTGCATATTCTGGTCAGATACATGGTGAAACAATTAGGTGCAATTCAAAATTACAGGACAAGGCAAGGAAGCTCTTAGACACTCAGAGTGCAGTTTGGCAGAGAGTAGATAAATTGTTCCAAAGTGCTAGATGCATGGTCACTTTCCTCAGCAATTCACAGTTTTAACTGTGCTACCTACATCAGTATCAGCCATTGTTATCTAAAGATTTTCACAATTTTGTAGTCAAAAGTTAATTTGTAGTAAGTTGCAGTGCTATTTTTAACTGTAATTCTGTTGTCCTGGCACAACCTAAAAGTTATCAAGCTCCATTAATTTCTTTCCCTTGAAATGTTGTAGTGTTGGATGGGACAGTGTCATTGTTTTTTGAACTTTAAAGCGGCAGAATTTTGCAAACGAAGGAGCTCTGTATATCTTTAATGGTTTTCGATTCTATTTCCCTTAACTCAGTGAGTTGTATCTGTTTTCGAAAACTATTTAGTTGAGGTTATCTGGAATTCCTCCAAGAATTTATTAAACTGTTGTGTCCTACATATGGTGGCAGACTCTAAAAGATTTCACGAGTAATTAATAACTTCGCCCTTGTTTAACAAAACTAATTAATCAATCCTCATTGGTTTAGAATATAAATATTAGCTCTCTATATTTTTAAATTTGTTTATACTTTAATCTTTTTGTCAATTTCATATTCCTTTTCTATTTTGTTTTTTTTCTTGCTTAAAAAATAGAATAAAGGAAAGAAAATTAGGTAAAATGAGGAAATTTGATGGAACAAAAGTTTCTAAATTAAGGATGGTCAACGTTGGTCAAGGGACTATTTAATTATATATTTCTATTACTATAGGAACTAATTAATCATCTGATAAACTAAAAGTGCTAAGTTATAATCAGCTCTTATGGATGGACCACCTGGCTCGCCCAAGTTATTGTCATCGGAGCTACAAATAGGCCTAACAGTCTAGATCTTGCATTGAGAAGGTTTGGAAGGGCGGACAAGGAAGTAGATATTGGAGTTCCTGACGAAGCTGGTCGCCTTGAGGTTCTTCGTGTCCATACAAAGCAGATGAAGCTCTCTGAAGACATAGACTTCGAAAAAGTAGCCAAAGGAACTCAGTGATATATTGGTGCGGATCTTGCAGCTCTTTGCTGTGAATCTGCCCTACGATGCATTAGGGACATTGTTGATTTGGAATATGAGACCATTGTTGAGAAGTTTGGCATGTCACCTTCTGAAGGGATTCTTTTCTATGGTCCTCCTAGTTGTGGCAAAACATTGCTGGCTAAGGCTAATGCCAATGAATGTCAAGCTAATTCCATCAGCAAAAAGGGTCCTGAGCTTCTAACCATGTGGTTTGGAAAAAGTGAAGCCAAAGTCACAGATTTTCGGGAAGGCATGCCATTCTGCACCTTGTGTCCTATTTTTCGATGAACCTGACTCCAATATTGCTATTCAAAGAGGAAACAGTGTAGGAGATGCTGGTGGTGCAGCTGATAGAGTTTTGAATCAACTCCTAACAGAACCCTTGATTGAACTCTTTCCCCCCAATCTAGCACTGGTTTTGGCACTGATGGAACATGGCCTATCTCTCGTGTTATAGGCATGATGACAATTATTCGTCTAATTTCCTGCCGACATTATTAATTATCAAAATCTTACAAGGTTACATTAAGAACCCTAATTTTACTGAAACCCGGCATATTACGGCCATCACCTCCCTCTTTGTCACAAAATGGCATGTATCCACCCACAATATTCGAGTAGAGATTCTTGCGGGTCATTAAGGTAAAGTTATCACAAACCCTCGCAATGGAGGAGAAAACAGAAGGAGTTGCTTCCACGTCGACAACTGTAGAACCACTGTAATAGCAATGGAATTAATTAATAGAGATTTCTGTCACCTTCAGATCAATGCCATTCACTAAGAGTGTGGGAACACAGACAGTACAGGTGGAGTTGTAATGGCATTTTGAACCTTTCTTCCAGGTAACAAAACCCTCAGCCAACATTCCAAATGGACATGGAATTAATGCTACCAGGCTTTGTCATAACAGGTACCTTTGCTTCTGCAATAACCAATGGATCATTAAATGACCAGAACATCTCCTTCGAACTCAATCACTTCGAACTGCACCTTGTAAGATTCTCTTACTCTTACTTGGAAGGTTCCCTGCTGAAACATTTTGATGCTTGATGCGCTATCGTACGTGACTTGAAAATCACCAACAGCGACCGCCGTGTGATCTGATCATTACTTAAGGGATGTAAAATATTTTTTAATTTAAAACATATAAATAGTTCAATAATAATGGTAGGGTAATTATGAGATAGTGGTGGCGGTTAGATGACAGCAGTGTGGTGGCAGAGATTATAATAAATGGAGCTTGATAATAATAAAGGAGGTGATGGTGATGTGGCAATACAATAACGATGAAAGAGATAATAATGAAGTGGTTATAATAGTGATGGAAAAAAAAGGTGATGGTGAGATGATGATAAAATAATCAACAAGATAAAAGGTGATGATTAAAATATTTGAATTATATTATATATAGATTATTATTTGTAAAATATTTTATAGAATTTCATGAGTTAAAAATATTTTTTTAGTAAATAAATCAAAATTAAAGATTGCTTATAAAATATTTTACATTGATCAATTTTTATATAAAATATTTTTATGAAAAAAATATGATATTTTTTTATTAAAAAAAAGTGTGTTTGGCAGTGTGGTAGTGGTTGCTTTTCAAATAGCTTTTCGTGTCAAAATACATGTTAATGATGTTTTTTTATTTTTTAAAAATTATTTTTGATATCAGCACATCAAAACGATCCAAAAAGTACAAACCGCACTCAATTTTAATAAAAAAAATTAAAATTTAATAAAATACAAGTTGAACCACAGAGTCAAACAGGCTATTTATTCAGGTAATATTAGTCTCACGCTCGCAGAATTTGTTTTTAACCTTTCTCAAGTTTTTTACCATGTAGATGGTGAAATCCTCCCAATCCAAGTTAACCGTTTCTTGATTTAAAATCATGATATATATATATATATATAGCCAAAGATTTAAAAAAAAAAAAACTTTTCAAAAAACAAGCAAAATACAAATAATATAAACATGAAATAACCACAAAAACTAAATAACTTAACGATTAAAAGTACAAAAACTATGCAAACTAGTTTAAAAATTAAAATGAACGGCATGATCTTACAAACTAGTTTAGAGGTTACACTATTAACTTTAAAATAAATGTATCTAGCAACATTGAAAATTTAAAACTCATAAAGCTAGATTTATAAATTAAACAAAAAATATAAATTAAATTATTTAATTCAAAGGAATATATTACATACTTGAATATATAAAATAATTTCCTTTTCTTTTAACTAAAGTATCTTTTTGTAAAAACGCTATGCATTAAAAGAAAATATAAAGCTTAAAATAGAGTTAAAACTAGAGGAGAAAACATTGAAAATTAAAGTAAAGAAGAGTTTCTTTTCCTAGGTGAGATAAAAAAAATTTATAGGGTTTCGGGTTTCTTTAAAGTATGCAAATGAAGAGTTTTTGAAGATTAATTTTTTATTTATTTATAATTTATTTTAATTATATCAATATTTTACGTTAAAAAGCTTTTTATTAGAAAATAAGTTACAAAGTTTTAATCCCGAATTTCATTTTTAATTTGACTTTTAAGCATGTTTTAAAACAAATTTTCAACAAATTAAAAATTTATACAAGCTTGGGCCTTACCATGCATGATACCGGAATTCGGTGAGCTTTCAACGTTGACTCATTGAAACCAAAATGGGAAAATGTGATTTTCAAATTAAGAACTTGTCATACTACAATCAGCTAATGCTATTTTACGAAATTTTTAGCACAGGATAGTTTCTTCTGCGGCGATTGACACATTCCATTATTGCTTGTTTTACAGGAGCATTTACACACAACAGTTTTTACTGCAGCAACACGCGATTGCGATACTCTCCGAGGGCCCAAATAGGGAAGATGTTTCTGTAGGCAGAGTAACTAATCATACAGTTCTTGTTGAAGGCTCCCATGATTTCCTACAAGACAGAGAGTCAGCATATGGTAGTTCCATTAATGATAGTGATACAATGGGGCACTAAAACCAGGAGATTTACTTGCTGTGGGAACTCTCCAGTTTCCATTGCTGAATTAATCAACAACTTGGCTGCACGATGCAACGGGCTCGGATCTCTTTCGGCCTGGTACAGCACAAGGTAACAACAATGAATGTTAACATTAAACTTCACCATGATTTTCCTTCTATACGGTTATTTTCTGATTAAAGAGATGATCTCAAACCATATTCTTCACCTGTCCAGCTTCAATAAGAGCCAGCATCGCCCATCCAGTGTTTACAAGATGTGATTTACCACCACCTAAATTTGTGTACACCTATGTATTCACACATAAAAGGGAAGTTATGACAGAAAATAAGTTAAGAAACCATTAGATCTTCATTGTTTAGTACCGAGGGATCGATGGATGACAACTTAAGACCTTAATTTTAATTGTGCTTTATTTTACTTGGAATCAAATTCACTTCTTAACAAGAGAGAAGATAGAATAAAAATAGAGTGCTTGCACAATGGAAGAATTTTGAGCACAAAATGTTAAAAGGAGTTACCTTATCTTGACTTGAAAGATAGCTCTCGCCCCAACCACCTGAAACAAGCTGTTTCGATAGCAAGAATTCACAGGCTATCTGAATACTGTTGCTGTTTTGATAGGTCCTTCCACCAGCTACAAGCCCCTTTATTCCAAACCATGTTCCATACGTGAAGCAGACTCCCCAAGATCCATACCTGTGTGAAGCAGACTACTTTAGAATCATTTCCTGGACCCCTTTTTTCTATTTTGTTTTACAGAGTTTCAAAGTTTTTACAGCTTCCTGTGGTTCTAGGCCTCAGCCTGAAAACATGTTATTTATGCAGAAGGAACTTTCAGCAGAAAACATACCATGAACCATCAGGTTGTTGTGTGCGCTCAATGAAGTCAATTGCCTTCACCATACATGCTTCTATTTCTTTCTTTCGATGTCCTGGGTAAGATTTCTTGAAGCATTTGAGTCCTTGAATTACTGCAGAAGTGCATTCCACATACCTAAACATATATATATATATATATATATATATATATATATATATATATATATATATATATATATAGCCGAGAGCCAAAGTAAGGTCACCAAGACATTCATAGTCGTACCCTACTAACTGTAACAGAGAGAATATTCCAAGTAAGAACAACGAGAATCTATTATCTTACTGATAGTCAATCATGATGTTTCCAAATGTTTCAGCTGGATTGAGCATCTGCAGTTTAAGAAAAGTGCGCTAAAACTTTTATAGAATATTCACAATTCAGCCATTGTAAACGAAATGGAAGAGAAAGATCAATGTTTTACCTCTAACCATGCGTATGATCTTGTCAGCTCGTACGATGCAAAACCTCCATTTTTATTCTGAAATGTCAATGTACATTGATAAGGTTTATAATATGCAGATTTAATTGCTTAATAAAATAAGAGTACTATTCAGCAAATATCCCTGTCAAAAAAATCAAACACTCATCTTCTATTTAGCGTGTTTGGTGATAAAGTGCAGATGTTTTTGTAAAAATGCGTTTAGATTTAGAAATACATCAGTCCAAGAACACTTTGAAATTCAGTTTCAAACGCATTAACAAACAGATATCCAAGATTTCCCCGCCTCTCATTTATGTTGGTAAGAATCCCTGCAACCTAAGATAATTGTACGTGTATGGGTGGTTCATGCTTGGATATATAAATGTATATATCAATCTTATATATATTAAGCCCAAAAGTGATACCTGCAGAGATAAAATCACGTTAACAGCATCATAGAACCAATCTGCTGGTATCGCTTCTCCCACCATATCTGATGGCAACCGAGATAATAAGATTCCTGCCTGCAAACCATTTTGTTCATAAATATTAGCATTCTAGCTAGGTAAAGATCATATATATAATGTTGGATCACCAATTGTTAGAAGAAAAAAAGTGCAGAGACTTGTTCTGGACCGTAATGCTGAATTGCAAAACTAGAGAATAAGAGATTGAGAGGAAGGTACGCTTTATTATTAAGTGTTTCTCTCTGAATTTTTCTATTCTAACTATACATCTATTCTAACTAGGAAAGTAATTATGCAAACTCAATCCAGAAGTCCGGATGCCTCTGGATGCAAGAAATCTTAGTTTAATTTTATTTTCAACATATAATGCTAGAATATAAAGTATAGTTTAATTTCAAAAGATTAATAATACTCTTGAAATTAATTTTTGATGATTTCTAATTTGAGTTCTTAGGTCCTATTTCTTTGTATTGAGTTGTTTTAGGATTTTAACAGGAAATGTAATCTTGCTTTATGGATCAACTCAAAATATTACTTGCCTTTAAGCCCTCTGCAGTACAATCGGATACTGGCCAGCCGTTGTCGGGGGTGGAGAACGGCCATGCTCCCTTAGAAATGTGCCGATTCCAATCGTTAAAATCATCAGAGCTGTTTGTCCTAATCTTCACACAAAAATGGATTTAAATTAAAGAAATCCAATGTTAAGCCGCAACTGCGATTTGCTTGGTTATACATATTGACACAAGAATCTTGGATTAGTGGTACCTGTGTGTTTTTCATGAAATTGTGTGCTTTCTTAAGCATTGGAGCAAATTCATCAGCAAAATTGGTAGCAAGGATTGCTTGAACAGCAAATGAAACATCCCAAAATTGAGAACCATTATAGCCCTGTTAACAAGATTTGACACCCAAGTTACTGTCTCATATTTCTCTAGAATGACAAGGTTTCGTGAATACAGTGAAGCAGAGAACATAGCATATCCAGTCAGCTCGGCCTTGTAAAATATCAAAATATTATCAATATCATTTATAAAATGATAGAATTATTATAGTGAAATTAACCCTCAACGGGAAAATTGAACGAATTTGAAAAAAAGGGTGTCAATCAAAAATTCAATACATCCATCCTTGTCTGAAAAAACTAAATTCTCTTGAGCACTCCTTGAAACTAGAACATGTTCGGGGTTAAAATAAGCTCAACCATGATATTTAAAATTATAAGAAAAGAAACCGAGTGATCTTTATCGTTTGAGTTCACATAAAAAGATGAACAATTCAAAATATCATGTTCACTTGTTAGCTGATGAATTTGCTGCTCTTTCAAAAACTCTTTATTTTTATAAAATCTCTCGTCAAAATTCTTCTACCTCTTTCTCACAAAAAATAATATATAAATTCTGATTCGTTGTTTATTTTCAAATAATAATACCGTTGAGAATTAAAGATTGAGTAAGTATGAGATACAACATTGTAATAGACAATATATTATTTTAAGATTTACCTCAATTTATATCTTCCTCCTACCTTCTAACAAAAATGTTGATTTTTCTTTTACATGTTAGGTATGTTCTATAGAAACAAGATCATTGGAGCCAGGAGTAACAACACATACCGTTTAGCCACAATATTCTACATATTAACCTAAAAAATTATATTTATGTATTCAAATTAACGTTGATATTAAGGTACCTGCATTTTCATGCCATCCTCTGCTACCCACAAATAATCTTTAATTCTGGCAAGGTGGCACTTGTATGCTTCTGAATTTGGATCCTCCACCCAACAGCAAAGCATGTTTAATACCTGCTCTCCATTGACAACAAGTTGTGCGAACAGTCTCAAACTTTTAAAATGTCAAACATTAGCATCAAAAGTCATGTTTCTTCTTTCTTTTTCTATCAGTCATGCTAAATTGAGATTGCACAAGAATAACAAATGCATTAGCTCTTGCATGTCACTGCTTACTCATGAATCCATCTGTATCTGCACCTTCCTGCGGGTCTAAAATGGCTTATAACACGACGAGAATGATGAGAAATTACTTGTTCTTTCTATCAAAAACAAGAAGCACCATTAGCATACCTTGTTTACAGGTCCAAGGCAAACATATTGAGTGGTTTCATCCTCATAATGGACACGTTGCATTACAGAGTCTAGAGCCCTTTGTCTAAGCTTAGAGAATGGCCATCTTGTAAGGAGAGGCTCCACAGCCTTGTGAATGCAAGCCCATACAATGTCTTGCAATAGGGGATGAGGGTAGTACAAGTCTTCCTACGAGACAGTGCTGTGATGTTAGCAAATATGAAAACAAAACAGCGCAAAATCGATTTTTTTTTTATGCTTCAAAGATTATACCTTGGCACAGAGATTCCTGGTCTGGTCCCAATCAATCTGGTGATAGGGAATGGTGTAAATCTCTCTTCTAATCGATAGAACAAGGGAGGTAGTCGAACACACGAACTTCTTTCCATATAAATATGACATTGGGAGATATACCATCCGACACTGACACCATAACCTTCCTGCAATTTCATTTCTAGCGTCTTAATAATAATATGCAAGTACATTTCATGCATAAATAGATTTTTCTCAAAGTCATTAAATTCAAGCCGGGATATGAAGAACTAGCTCAAGGTCTAATTAAGTCATGAGCTGGGTTAGTAACATGGGTTAACCTAATCATTTAAAATAATGTTTTTTAAATCTTAAAAAAATGACATTATTTTGATGAAAATAAATAAAAATAAAAAGTTAGATTGGGCTTTTTCAGTGTTGAGGTCCCTATTGTTTGATGATTCAGTCACATTTGAACCTTGTGGTTTTGAAAAGAGCAATCGGGTCCTTCTGAGATTTTAGATTTGTTTTGTCACTTCCTCTAATTCTGTTTAAGTCTAAATTAATTGGTTAATTAATGATCAAAGTTTGATAGTACTTGACTGTTAACTTGTTCAAAAATTCAAATAATTAAGAAGGAACAAATAAAAGATTTCGTATTACTCTTATCACTGAACAAGGACCTCTACGGATCAAAAACCTACATAAATATGTGGGTGCTTATTAACCAAAAAAAAAATTAAAAAAATCTAGCGCGTGTAATTTCATAAATATAAATATTATTAAAATAAATTGATGATCCTACATCATTTAGGCACCATGTCACTGGATCCAAACATTATCTTTTATAATAGTGTTTAATTGTTTAATTTATCTTAGCATCCCTTTCATGATAAAATGACACGTGTAGTCAATGACTATTTGGTTTAGTGTTGATAGTCTTTTTTTTCTTCTCCTCAATTATAATGTTTTCTTTTTTACAATTTCAAAGCAATTCTTTAATTTGTTATTTTTTAATATTCAGTTTTTATTCTTTTTATTACTAATTTTTAATTTAAAATAATTTATAAAATTAAAATTCTTTTTCAATTTCACCCCCTTTCAGTTTTTTTTAGTTTGGTCTTTATTTTTTTGATTGTTATTGTTTTATTTAAGATAATTTTTAAATTAATTTTGTTTTAGAATTTTATTCTTCTTAAGTGTTTTTCTCTATCGGATTTAATTCTCATTGGTATTTTTTTGAACTTTGAAGTTTTTTTAAGTTGAATTTTTTTCTTGATATGCCATGAATTTTTTTATTACTATTTAATAATTTAGAATAATTTATAAAATTGAAATTCTTTTTCAATTTCATCCCTTTTCATTTTTTTTTTAATTTGATTTTTATTTTTTTTATTGTTATTTTTTTATTTAAGATAATTTTTAAATTAATTTTGTTTTAGAATTTTATTCTTCTTAAGTGTTTTTCTCTATCAGATTTAATTTTTATTCTTTTGATTGGTATTTTTTTGAACTTTGAAGATTTTTTTAAGTTGAATTTTTTTCTTTACATGCCATGATGGGTGTTTAGAATAGCCTATTTAATTAGCTCCTATTTTAATAATTAAAAGAAGTCCTATATTGGTGATAATTTTTGTACACAAAGCATAAAAAGGGAACCTGGGTGTGCCGGAAAAAGGTAAGGAAGAAGCCATAACTCCGGCAGTAATGGATTGTTCCCACTCCATTCATATACTCCAAGCACCTACAGATTTTATTTATTCAGGCATGCTAACACACAGACAAAGTGATAAATATATATAATCCTTGCTAATCAAAGAGAAGAACTGCATGGAATTCTTACTGAAAGCCACATCTTTCCCCATGATGGAATGTGAGTAGCTCCGCCATGGTCAAGAACCCATTTCCTAGCTTTCTCCATGCAACCATCCCCGCCATCCATTTCCTCCCCAAGCAATCTCAGGGTGACATAAGAGAGAACTGTGCAAAACATTGTGCTTGAACCTTCTATATGCAATCCCCACCCTCCATCTACGTTCTGTCCTCAATTATCAACGAAGATCAAATACAACTACTATTTATTAAATTATCTATATTTAATATGTATTGATATTCTAAAATTCATAAAGATACGAAACATACTTAATTTCAAGAAACCATATGATCAGACATGTCCATCTTTCACCAGAAACAAATACACTAATATTACTACGTATTTATACCTAGTTCTATACTTCACAATATTTTCATTTAATTCTTCATAATCGATGCGGTAGCATGTTCGGACCAACTCACATGCTTAATAAAAATAAATTCATCTTCTAAACCCAATAAATTAAATTAATGAAAAAGGTCATTTTGCTTTTGAAAATAAAAAAGATCATTAATTATTTATTAAATTATCAATCATTGTATCAGTTAGCTAGAAGTGAATAATAATATTCATTGTTTTATTATATATAAATATATATATGATACTAATTAAAGCAGTATAATAATTAGAAGAAGACGAAGAGATAGAGATGTATACCTGATGGTTATATAGATAACGACACATCTCTTGTCGATGCTGATGATGCAGAATTGCATTCAAGGCACCCGTCACGTATAAACAAATCACCTGCATACATACATACATACATACATACATACATACATACATACATACATACATACATATGCACATGACATGATCGATAGCATGTGAACATCAACCAACTGCTAAAAACAATCACTGTGATGCTGGCTAATTGCTTCTAGGAACCCTAACTCCCTATTAGAATTGATAATTTAATAATTTAATAATTTCGATTGCTATCAATATTACACATTGATATTATTTTCCTAGTGGCCTTCGAGACCACTAAATTTTAAATTAATAGAATTGAATATATATATATATATATATATATATATATATATATATGGATGTTGAAACAATATCACCGTTATAGCGAGTTTCAATAAATTATTACTAGTTAATTATTAGGTCTTGTTTATTATACTTGAAAGGAACATAATCAGTCAGTCAGTTATTTATTTATTTATTTATTATATGTTCAATTAACATCTGTCATTAATTTCTTTAAAAGTTAATGATAGGTACTGCCTAATAATGTTAATTTTGTTCTAATTAAAAAAAAAAAAGTGTCGTTGTTGTTTAAGTTTACTTAATGATTTCAAAATATTAATTTAAAATGTTTCAAGTCGGCTTAGTGATTTGTCTGTTTGTGTTGCAATATGCTTTTCGTTTGAAAAGCATCAAATTAATATCTTTTATATTTTTTTTGAAAAATATTTTGACGTGATAATATTAAATAAAAAAAATATATATATATAAAATATTTATTTTAATATATTTATTTATTAAAAAACATTTTTAAAAAATATATTACATTACAATATCAAACACATATTCAATATGTTTATACTGCAATCCAAGAAAAGTTTGATAATAAAAAAGGTTTGTTTTTATATAAATAAGGTAATATGAATTAAGTACGGTACATACTGAAAAAATATTAATTAATTTTTTTTAAATAAAAAAGATAAATTTATAATTTTGTTTGTTAAACTAATTAGGATTTAAAAATTTTAAAACCCAAAGAGATCGCCCATGCAATAATATTTGTAAAGGGCTAGGGAGAGAGGAAAAAGTTTAATGTAACAACCAAGGAAATGAAGACAAGAACAGTGCTAGCTTTGTTTTATTCATAATAATTATTAGACGTTCACGGGTCGTCTCTCTTGCAAGACAAAGCCGGAACAAAAGCATAACATCATATCAACCATGAAATTTTTTTTTTAATTAACATGAGTGTTCAGTTAATTTATATATATTTCAATTAATTTTATAAATTTTAAAATTATTAATTATATAAATTTTTAATAATTTTAAAATTTATAAAACCAAATTAATAATTTTTAGCGAACAAATCTAAAACTTTAACAGTTAAATTACAACCCTCGATATAAAATATATAACCTTCTTTAAGAGGATGGAGACACATTCATATATTAATCAATATTAAAATAGAAATTTATACTATTTCAACTAGATGTTAATTATCTATGTTTGGTATTAATTAAGTCTCCATCAGCAGGGAGATTAGAATGGAATTAAAGTTAAAAAAGTGATTTACTTTTGAGCATGCTAGCTGGTGTAATCAGCATTAAACACTCTAACCACCCACTAAGTTGATGAAATGAAATCAACCACCCACTAAGTTGACGAAATGAAATCGTAATTATTTATTGCAAAATCATTTATTTCAATTTACCTAATATGATAAATATCTTCTCTGTTTTTTCATTAGCTGAACTAGGAAGAAAGATTAGTTAATATTGCTTATTCTATTTATGTTCGAGTTTATACTTTGCGAGAAAAGGGGGAAAAAAACATTTATACAGAGATGAGTGGATGTTGAAGAAGAACCTACCAAGCCTGGTAGAAGAAACATAGGGCCGCCATAATCACCAGGCCAGAATCCATCCTCGGCCTGTAGAGTTGAATAGAATCTCAAGCTTCTTCTCAATGTGGTATCCACCACTTCCTTTGTGATTTCTTCTTCACTTCTTACTTTCGCCATAGGCAGCTTCATCTCACATGGATTTTCCCTCGCAAACTTTCACAAATGCATTTTGGTGTCAATACCAGGATTAATAAGAGTGAAACAAAAGAAATACTTCAACATGAGACAAGCTTGTGTAGCATTGTAAAAGAAGCTGGAAACAAGGTAATTGAGCATCCAGTACTGGATACAAAATCTAATCGTATTTAATTAATTAGCTGAATATTATATGTCACCTGAAATCTCATCAGAAGATCAGAACTGTGTTTCGTTAGGAAACGGCTTTTCGTAAACTCGTTTCGATAATTTTCAACTTGAGCTCGCTCTTCTGGAGTTCCAAGATGAGGATCAAACTCCCAAAATTGTCTACCAACATGATTATTCACACTTTTAAGCCATGGATCATTGCCTTCCGAAAGCTTGAGTTTCCACATTCTTCTTCGAGCTCAAAACCCCTCCAAACAACCTGCATGTATACCGATACGAACCTTTAATAGATATTTTCCAGCTCTCTCTCTCAAATTGTGAGAGAATAAACGAAAACAGTTACAGTTCTCTGTATTTTTCAAGGGGAATGTAATGGAATGATTCAATTATGTATTTCTGATGCATAGTATGATAAATGAGGTCTTTCAAGAAAAGAAAACGAAGTTGAATGATTCAATCGTGGCCATGAATACATGACAGGAGTGCATATGTGCGAATTGTGATGATGGTATTGTGCAAATAACTGTACCTGTGCTCTATGTTCTGAGTGATGAAAAACTATCGAGAGAACAGGATTGTAGCTGTAGCCGGCAGGAGAAAATTAAGAAATTGCAAGAGCTATTCTTTGGAATGTACCGAAGGTAGCAGGTTCATCAAGTTCTTAAATAAATGTAAAGAAAGCAGCACATTACGAAAGTGTCCATGCAATTACTCAGACTCATTTCTTGCTATCAGAATTTTAGAGGAGTATTTGGGCCCAGGTTAGTGGAGAAATCAAGTACCAAAGACAAGACTTTAACCAGAAAAATCCAATCATCGGAGGAATGTAATGGATCATACGGGCCCAAGTGGTTTGCCAAGTGCAAGCAAGGATATCGAAAATGGGCGTAGGCCCAATAATAAATTTCAGCACAGTCCACCTGGCAAGCCCGTTTCCATATTCCAGCCCGTCTCCAGCATCCGGAAGAGTAGTTTCTCTCATCTGACCCAGCCGCTAATAATTCTCCGGCGTGTCTGATACTGGAATAAACCCGGCGTGTATGGAAGCTCGGGAAAGTACTATGATGGATGCTATAGGAGCTGATTTGGGAGATGGAAAACGTCTAATGGAGCTCAAGTAGATCAGTAACAATCTCCAGCTAGCCCGCCCTCCAGATATCGGTATGGCCAGTGACCGGTTGGAAGTAGAAACAGCAGGTATTGGCGATGAGTGAAAAAGCCGGGTATACCAGTGGAGCAGATGGTGACGCCAGTATAGGTGATGTGGAAAAGAGGGCGAGCTAGTGGATTGCTGCCTGTTATTTTTCTTTATTTCTCACGATGACTGGAATTGTAGAGGAGCCAGTAGCAATGAATTTTTCTCAGCCATGAATGATTTTAGAAGAATTGTGTAGGTTTCACATCTTGACTATTGTTGAGCCTAGGGTCTCAAGTAAAGGAGCTGATACAGTTATATAACAGCTGAAGTTTGGTTCTAGTTTTAGAGTCGAAGCTCAGGGTAGATACCGTTGATATAAAGACCTTACTGGGAAGGCAATTGCCAGTGATGGGAGTGGGGAGCCTTGGCTCTGTACAGTGGGGTTTATGTCCATCCTAGTAAGAGAGAATGCTTTGAGCAACTCATAACCCTACCCCATTCACTCTCCTCTCCTCGGATTGTCATGGGAGATTTCAATGAGATCCTCTCAAAGTCTGAGAAAATCGGTATTGGTGTTCCTGTGGATATTAGACGATGCATTCGGTTTGGAAAATGGGTTCAGGATTGTGGTTGATGGATTTATGCAGGAGCTTGGGGTCGAAATTCACATGGAAGGGTCGGATCGAGAGAGGATATGGAAGTGAGTTGAATTTGGGTTTCTGAGCTGGTTTCTGAGCTATTTGCATAGTGTTGTATATTGTATTTTTTTAGTGTTTTGAATTCGAGTTGAAAATAAAATGTTCTGGCAAAAAAAACCATGACTTTTAATGAACTTCTAATCACTTCAACTATATGTCGGCAACTGTTATGTTTTTTTCAAATAATGGATGGATGACGTGTTTCTTATCTTTTAATATAAAATAATAAGCTTCTTTTTGTTTTTTTTGTGTTTCCCATACATCTTGCGCGATTGAAAAATAATGTTCTTTATTAATGACTTTTTTTTTTTCACCTTTTTCTTTACTCAGTATTACTATTCATTTCTTTTTTTTATTTTCTTTTTAGTTCTCAATCTCTTGATTCCTTTATATTTGGTCAATTTTTGGTCAATTTTGAATTAATTTCTTAAGATTTCTATTAATTAAGCTCATGGCGACATTCAAGATCATCCTTCAACATTAGTGTTTTTTACACTTTGATCCTTAGATTTTCAATCCATGCAATTTTGATCAAATTGGTCCCAAATTGTTTTTTAAATTAAGCTCTTAATTGAGTCCTAAAAATTTAACTTCTTTTCATTTTGATCCTTGATTTTTTAATTTTTTCAATTCTAGTCAAATTGACTCTAAATATTAATTTTTCCCTTCAATTAATTCCCTAATTGAATTAGTTGGATGCCTCATCCTAGGAGTTTCTTGATTACTTATCATTAATAATGATTAGAGATGTCAAAAACCAATTCTAGAGGAACAGTTGATTGTTTTTTATCTAAGTTCCCACAAATAATGTCAATCGATGATGTTTCAAGATTTAATATGCTCAAAAATAAAATTTTTTGATGATTGGATTATGAGTTAATCAAATGTTCATTCCAACAACTCTCTTATTCAGAGTAATGGAAAAATATCTTTTGATAAGTGGCTTTTAATACTTAAAAAAATTATCTTTTAAAATACTTGAAGACTCTAGAATAATACAGTTAGCAATCTTATTTAAAAAAATAATAAATATGTTAAAGAGCATTAAATTCTAAGAACAAAGCTATTTTTATGTTAAACATAGATATGTTTTAAATGAAAAATCTCGAACCCCCTTACCTAGGTAGTTTAACTGGTATTTTTTAGTTCATGAATTTTATCTTTTTATTTCTCTTTAAGAAATAGTTGTAGAATTATTTTAACTTATAATATTAACGAGAAATAAATATATCTTATATTTTCATTAATAAAGGAATATATATTTTATACATGTATTAATAATAAAGGTATTTTTTATACATGTTAAAGAGAAAAAAAAATGATTAAGCTTGAGACAGTGGTTGGATTATAAAATCAAGCCATGTTATTAAGCTAAAAAAAAAGCTTAGGGCGCATCAGGGCCAAGCACACCTTGACTAGCTGGGCTCGAGTTAATGTATTATCCTCCTATTTCTTTGATAATGAAGTTTTCTTCTCTTTTTTTCGGTTTTGGCAGGAAAAAAACACTAACATGTTTGTGATTAAAAATCACAATAAATATCAAATTAAATAAAGAAAAAACTATTACCCATGGAGCAATTAAGAGCACGAGGGACCAAATTGAAATATAATCAATAATTAAGGGGCCTATATGGATATCATTTTCTCACCTTCTAGAATCTGAATGCTCAACATGCAAACACCCGTCTGCTCTCTCCTCCGGCGTCCTTCCAGCACACAAAAAAGGTACAAACTTTTTCTATCATGTTTTTGTTGACTTTTTCCCGAGAATCAAACAGAATCTCCAGTACTCTTATTTCCGTGTCTCACTTGCTTAGCTTATTATACAATCGTATCGCATTTTCTCTTCCGCTTCTGATTTCTGGAAGTAGAAATCAAACGCTAATAATTGTTTGCGCCTTTGATAGAGATTGAAAATGTGGAGGTTAAAGATAGCAGCAGGAGGAAATCCATGGCTAAGAACAAATAATGATCATATTGGAAGACAGATTTGGGAATTCGATCCGAAACTAACTCTATCTCCCGAAGAGATCTCAGAGATCGAAAATGCGCGTCAGAACTTTACTAAAAATCGGTTTCAATTCAAGCACAGTGCAGATCTAATCATGCGCATGCAGGTAAATTAAATTTAAATAAACTATAAATAATAATAATTATTATTATTATAACGAGTGGCATTGTGGTAATATTGTTGTCGTGAAGTTTGAGAAGGAGAATCCGGCGTCGGAAGTGTTGCCGCAGGTAAAATTGAAGGAGAGTGAGAAAGTTACGGAGGAGGCGGTTACTACTACGTTGAAGAGAGGTTTGGATTATTATTCGAGTATTCAAGCTCATGATGGACACTGGCCTGGTGATTATGGTGGTCCTATGTTTCTTATGCCAGGATTGGTAATCCATAGTTTAATTTAACTTTTCTTAAAGAGTTTTGAGTTATTTATTTTTTAATTGGTTTTATTTTTGTTTGTTAATTGATGGATTATTAGGTGATTACTTTGTCAATTACTGGAGCACTACATGCAGTGTTATCAGATGAACATAAAAAGGAGATAATTCGGTACCTTTACAATCATCAGGCATGTGATTGTTTTTTTTTAAAAACAAATTAGCTTTATTAGAATTTAGTAAGATTTTTCAAAATTTTGAATGTGGAGATATGTGGAATTTGCAGAACAGAGATGGGGGGTGGGGTTTGCATATTGAGGGACCGAGTACGATGTTTGGTTCGGTGTTGAATTATGTTACTTTAAGGTTGCTTGGAGAAGGGCCGAATGATGGAGAAGGTGCGATGGAGAAAGCACGTGATTGGATTTTGAATCATGGTGGTGCGACTATGATAACATCATGGGGGAAAATGTGGCTTTCAGTTCAGTAATAAAACCCTGTTTCTAGTTGGTTTTGAGTTTTAGTTTTGTTTAGGGGTTTTTGTTTGATGTTTTAAGTATTGATTGATGGCAATAGGTACTTGGAGTGTTTGAGTGGTCTGGAAATAATCCAATGCCCCCTGAGATGTGGCTTCTTCCTTATTTGCTCCCAGTTCATCCAGGTTCTTGCCAGTTTACATGTCCTTTTTGTATTGGTTTTCTATGTATTTCACAATATATAGATCTGAGTATCATGGAAGTGTGCTTTTATGCGTGTTCATATGACTGGAAATTGAAACAATAGTATTTCCCCTCTGCAGGAAGGATGTGGTGTCACTGCCGGATGGTCTATCTGCCTATGTCCTACTTATATGGGAAGAGGTTTGTTGGCCCAATCACACCAACAATTTTATCTTTGCGAAAGGAGCTGTTCACTGTCCCATATCATGAAATAGAATGGAATCAAGCGCGCACCCTATGTGCAAAGGTTGGTAAAATTGGTTTCTTAAAGTTTTAAAGTACTTAATTTACATTTTCATTTCTTACACCATTAACATTATCTGAAGATTTTTAGTGAATCTTTAGGACATGCCTCTAAGATGAGCAAACATCTTATTTGGTGTTTCTGTTTGACATATGGTAAAGTCTCTCTTAAATATGCATAAGATGTGTGGTACAGGATACTGTGATTTATTAGTCAAATGAGATGAAAAATCTTACTAGTATACAAATATTATATGCAAATAGCTTCCATCCATGACATGCTAAATCCCATGATGCTTTATCCTGGAAAAAATGCAACAAAAAGGGATTAATTTTGGTAGATGATGACATTATCAATACCAACTTTTAGTTCTACTATGGTGCGGCTCCAAGACTTGTAATGATTAATATAAGAGCTGCTATGCTCCTTATTTCTCCTGGATTTTTTTTTGGTGGAATTTCACCTAGTGTTGCTTAAAATAGTTATCTTTTACAGGAGGACTTATATTACCCTCACCCTCTGGTGCAAGATGTACTTTGGGCATTGCTTGACAAGGCTGCCGAACCTGTTCTAATGCATTGGCCTGGAAAGAAGTTGAGAGAAAAGGCACTTTGTACTGCAATTGAGCACATACACTATGAAGATGAAAATACTCGTTATCTTTGCATAGGACCTGTAAATAAGGTATACATTTCAATTCTGTTAATTCTTTTGAAAGTTGATACTTAATTTGAAATTTTGGAGGGACCTGTAAATACGGTATACGTTTCAATTCTGTTAATGTTTGCAAAAGTTGATGCTTAATTTGAAATTGTGAAGGGAAAATGATCATTTAAAGTTAATATGTTCTATCCTTTTCAAGATCCGCAACAAATTTGATCCATTTAGTGCTTGTTTAGATGTCTCTTTGAGATGATTTTATTCACTTTTCTTTGGTTCCTTTCATTTTCTTGAAATCATCTCCCTATGTATATGGCTTTTTTTGCTAGTATTTAGCAGTAGCTCCATGCGCATAGGGCAATGCCATCAGTAGGGGACAGTGGGTGTCTTTCTCTGTTTTTCTAACCTGTTTGTTTTTTGGTATACAGGTGTTAAATATGCTTTGTTGTTGGGTGGAAGACCCTAACTCAGAAGCTTTCAAGTTGCATATTCCTAGAATACAAGATTACCTCTGGCTTGCTGAAGATGGAATGAAAATGCAGGTTGTAATCCTAATTTCCACATTCTTTGTCTCAAGTTCGTTTTTTCTAGTTGGTGCTTTTGCAACCTGTGGGCGGGAGTTCAAAATGGGGAAAGTCACCACACAAGTTGTAGTTTGCAAAAATTTGCAATATAATGAGTTGGCTTTTTGACACGGACATAAACAACACAAGAAAGACAACAAGCACAAAAAAAGACAAAATTCTGCCTAAAACAGTCTCAACGACAAGAAACCTAATTCAAATTTTTATTACTCAACATTTTCTCTAATCAAAACTGAATATTACAGCTCTTCTGGGCTGCTTTCTTAGTTAAAAAAGAAAAGAATCATAAATTAAGTAGGAAAATATAACAAATCTTGAATAGTAATTTCTAGGCTAATGGCTACCAAAACCAAACCTAATAGGGAATATGGCCCCTAGAATCTCCTAGCAAAATTTCATATTGATCCAACTGTTGGATCGGGATTTAAGCCCGTTACCATAAGGCTGCGTTTTTGACCAACATCTCCTGTATTAGTCTTCTCGTGTTGGAAAGATTTATCCTCGAGTTCAAATTATTTCTGCTTTGATCTTGTGCATGTCCAATTAAGGCTCTTCAACTCCTATTCTTTCTTCGCTGAAGGTGTACAACAATTCTAGATATCAACTTCAGTTTTTCATCAATAAGTATTGTATCAATATAATCTTTGAACAAATCTATCATTGTGATAATAGTAAATATGTAATCAAAGGGATTAACATACCCAAAATCAATAAAAAAATTTTGTTGAGTACATTCCATGTTCTCTTTGCACTTAATCTCTAACTTATTAACAAGGATATCATCGATGACATTATCGCTTCCATTACTATAATTGTCTATGCTATTATTATCATTATAATCATTATTAAAATAACTATTATAAATTGAGGGGGAGTACCTATTCACATTTATCTCAACATAAATGGAATCACCAAAAGCCCTCCATTCTTTAAATCATTCAACCAATCGATAAACTCCTCTGCCTACACAAAATCGAAGAGCATTTTTTATGAAATCTTATTTCTTCATGATATTCATTCAAATCAAGAGACTGCCTTATCCGCCCTTGCCTCTGAAAGAGGACTTAGAGCAGGACGTTCTCGTGTAGGAGTTGAGGAGGTTTCCTATCAAGAAAAAGATGTTTAGGAACTGGTGATTGAAGAAATGCAAAAAAAATTGCATGATTTACCCATTAGTTAGTGAAGGTGAGGAACCTAAGAAATCACGAAGAGAGTGATCACAGATCCATGACCAACTTTTAAAACCCATTTAAAGTTATGGCTATTCTAGAGCATAGCACTAACCAAATCAATGGGCTTTGATATCAATTAACGCTGACAGAAATAACACAAGAATGACAACAAGCACAAAAATATAAAATTTTGCCGAAAAGAATCTCAACCATGAAAACCCTAATTCGAATTTTTGTTACTTAATATTTTCTCTTATCAAAATTGAATATTAAAGCTCTTTTAGGCTGCTTATATACTAGGAAAAACGTTTTAAACAATGCTGGAAAAATAATAAAAGATTTCTAAACTAAATAGGAAAAAGAATCCTAAATCAATAGGGAAAATATAGCAAATTCCAAATGGTAACTTCTAGGCCAAATTTGGGAGTTTTAATGACCTTAGATGACTATAAAAATCTGACCCTATAAAAAAAAGTTATTACACTCGGCTTAACACATGACTCGACCCAGGCTAGGGTTACGAGTTGGGTGGGTTGACCCGGGTCAATCAAAACGACATTTCAATTTTTTTTCTTTTAAAAAAGTTAAAGTGGCGTCATATCGGGTCAACTTCATGTTGACCTTTTTTTGCAATCTGGCTTGGGCCAGTGGTTGGGACAGCCGGGTTTAATATGCTATAGGAAACATGGCCTCCAGAACCTTCCAGCAAAATCTCATCCCAATTCAACCATCGGATCAAAATTTATGTTTGTTACCGAAAGGATGCATGTTTGACCAAAATATCTTACATCACTTTTTAACTCATTTTGTTTGCTGTCCTTGCAATGTGTGGGTGCTATGTCATCGCAAACTCGTGAGGTTCCATGGGCAATAGCTTTGGGTTCTTATGTTTTGTTATATTGTGTTATGAGGCTGAAATTACCAGCTACAGCAGACATGACAATTTTGTTCCAGGGTTACAATGGAAGTCAATTGTGGGACACTGCTTTTGCCATTCAAGCAATTATTTCAACTAATCTTGTTGAGGAATACAGTCCAACTTTAAAAAGAGCACATGCATTCGTTAAAAATTCACAGGTGTGATTTTTTCTTAATTTATTGTTGTTTCTTGTGGGAGAGCTTTTATTATGTTGTCTCTCAACTAATCTAACTCCATCCTTGTTAATCCATTTTCATTGCTTTGAAGATTTTGGAAGATTGCCCTGGAGATCTTCATTTCTGGTATCGCCATATTTCCAAAGGTGCATGGCCTTTCTCAACTGCAGATCATGGATGGCCCATCTCAGATTGCACAGCAGAGGGACTAAAAGTAATGGCTTGATCAAATTAAAAGTGCCCATTATGCTTGTTTTATTTTTGTAATATATCCAATCTTTCACAGGCTGCTCTCTTATTATCAAAAATTCCATCTGAGATTGTTGGGGAACCGTTAGTTGCAAACCGATTTTATGATGCAGTAAATGTCCTCCTCTCATTACAGGTAATTGATGACTTTATAATCTTGGGAGTGGATGTATCTTGAAGTCTTCATTAATGGGACAACAGAGTTATTCATACTTTGTAACAAATATGCCCTGCGTGTTTAAACATGCCAAAAGATATAAAATTCCAATATGACAACTATACCAAGGGCCATCACATTGATATGGTCCCACCATATTGGAGTTCTGGAAGGAAGAATTTGGAGAGAGCCCTATCTTTTAGGATATTTATTAGAAATGATTGCCCTTGAGACTCGAACCAGCAACCACAAGTTTTCTTGCCCAAGACTTTTAACCATTATTTTCTCTGTTTTTTTTTGTCCAATCCTTTTTTTATTATTAACATAGAATGTATTCAAAATATGATTTTTCTCAATGTTACATGATTATTACTAGTATTCTTCAAGAAGGGACTGGGAAAATTATTGAAGGAGATGTATCTCCTTTAATGAACTTTTGCTGATTTTAGGACTTAAAAAGTCTCCTGATTGATTAGCATTTGTTCTTTTTTTTTTTTTAGGGTGATGGCATACTTTCATAAATTGTTATGGAATTTCTTTTTTCTTTTTACTTGAATTTTGATACTATGCAGAAGAAAGTGGTTCTTGGATATGCAAATGCTATGACATACTGTTGGGCACTTTGCAGGAGTAGGGATTAGGGAAACACCTACTGTTATGAAACAAAGTGACAGTCATTTGGAATTTATTTTTTTTCAGGAGATTGCTCTTAACAGCCCTCTATTCAAGGGACAACTTTTTTTTTATGCAACTGAATGCTCTTTTAACGCTTTTTGTAGAATGGGGATGGTGGTTTTGCAACATATGAGCTCACGAGATCTTACAGCTGGTTAGAGGTAGTCACCTTGACAATTGCATTTATTGCTATTTCACAACTCTGTATTTAATGAAGATAATTTTGGCATGGGATTAGTACGAAGTATGTTCTTTTATAATCTCTACCCTCATGTCATAATAAATGTTTTAATATACATACCATGATCACTAGGCCTTGTTTTCAAGCTTCTTATGCAGGTAGAGGTTGTTTTGATGCCTTTGTTATCCAAAGAGAAAATCTCCTGCCCATAAATTGGTTCATTTGAATTTGCTTACTATGTTTTCTCTATCATTTGTGGCCGATAATGAAGCTTGGACTATAGAAAACCATGTTCACCTGGGCGCATAATGTGAGCCCTTGCTAAACTAAATCCTAACAGAAATTTTTGGTGTTTCACCTCTAGCATAAAGCTCTCTGAATTGATGTTTGATGTCAATGATTACAAGCGAGCATGGGCAGTATTTGAGTCATCAGTTTGTTGATTCGCTTGAAGAAATCATATGTTGCACAGTGCATGTTATACAGTGAATCACAACGCTGTTATTTTTTTTTCTTTGAACTAGAAATGAACTTCTTAACTCTAATCTATCATGGCAATTGGATTATATATCTAATCGCTTCTCTTTTTTCTTTTCTTTCACTTTGCCATTGTCAGTTGATCAACCCAGCTGAAACTTTTGGTGACATTGTTATTGATTACCCGTAAGATATCAGCAAATTGAGTTAAATTGGCTGCGATACATTTTTTGTCCATTTCACGACTTCATTTAAATGCTAACTATGGCATTTCTATAGGTATGTTGAATGTACTTCAGCTGCAATTCAAGCTCTGACATCGTTTAAGAAATTATATCCTGGACACCGGTCAGAAGAAATAGAAAGTTGTATCAGAAAGGCAACTATGTTCATTGAAAGTAACCAGGAGAAGGATGGCTCATGGTTTGTCCTCTTCCATTAAAAACCTGTCTTTGGAGGGACTAATTGATTATGGAGTCATTAATGTGTATCACTGCTTTCTTATTTTCCATCACTTGTAAAGATAGCCCATTCAACAATTTCTTCAAGTGCCGAAGATACATAGTTTCATTAAATTCAACTGAAGAAATAAGTAGTCCTTTAATATCTATAATTGCTCAACAGGTATGGCTCATGGGGTGTTTGCTTCACCTATGGCATATGGTTTGGCATAAAAGGGCTGGTGGCTGCTGGAAAAAACTTCAATAATAGCTCTAGCATTCGTAAAGCATGTGATTTTCTGCTGTCCAAACAGTGTTCTTCTGGTGGTTGGGGAGAGAGTTATCTTTCATGTCAAAACAAGGTTAGATGTTTTTACTGTCAAGTATTTGTTTCCTTTTCTCCCACCCCTGATGCACGTCATTTGTTGTCATTAATGCTTCTCACGTTCTTATGTTATAATCATATTATTTTGTTCAATTCAAGGTTTTTATTGCATATAGCTCTTGTTTCAATATTTTCTTTTGTACAGATATATTCAAATATTGAAGGGAACAGAGCTCATGTGGTAAATACAGCGTGGGCTATGTTGTCTCTCATTGAAGCTGGGCAGGTATAGTGAATCTCACTGCTTTGACATTGAATTATACCGCATCTTATTACCACTTCATTTGATACATGGAGTAAAATATTACCCGAAGTTTTTAAAATTGACTGGTATCAAGCTAGAAGTCGTCAGGATTTGAAAGGGAAAAAAAAATGAATGCCATCTCTATTGTAATAATGTTGAAACACGGTGACTTAATTCATAATCTAACTATACATGATCAATTACATGGGGTATTTGATATCATAATAGCATACCATGGTATTCATTTGCTAGAAACTTCTATTTTTCTTGCATGTGTGCAATTTTATTGGATATCCTATTAAATATGCAGGCTGAGAGAGAGCCAGAACCATTGCACAGTGCAGCAAGATATTTAATAAATTCCCAGATGGAAAATGGAGACTTTCCGCAGCAGGTTATTCGATACCTGCTATTTAAACACTTCTTTATCCTAATCATTGTTGCGGCGGAGTTTGATTATTTACTTCATATGGTCATGTGCTTTTGCTCGCATCCCCTAGTTCTCCAATGCTATTCATATACTTGAAACTCTTTTTTTCTTTTCCTCGTCACAGGAAATCATGGGAGTTTTCAATAGGAATTGCATGATAACATATGCTGCCTACAGGGACATTTTCCCCATTTGGGCATTGGGAGAATACCGGTGTCGGGTGTTGCAGGCCAAGGCGTCATAGGAGTACCTTGCCCATTTCCTTCTATTGAAATCACGGTTACAGCTTTGTTTTTGTTCGAAACAATACCGTTTTCAATGTTTTGTAGCTCCTTGTTTGTTCTTTCAGGCTGTTTGCGTCTTTCATTGCTTGGGATATTATGAGGAACGAGCAATCAACCAAAACTTCTTCCAAAAAGTAGGATGAAGAAAATAAGATCCATAAACTTCAAAAACCAATCCCATCTATCTGTGAGCAAGCTTTATGTGTAGCAGTTCATTGCCGGAATTAAAACCGTGCAATGTGTGAATGAGCGACGACTTGGCTATCTCGTGTCTAATTTATGCATTTTGTCCTTTGTAATGCAATCCATCTATTCCGATTACATCTTCAGTTAATATACTGCTGCTCTGACTTAAACTTAGCTGGTACATAATAGCATGTCTTGTGGATTAAACTGTTGAATAGCTGATGGGATTTTTTTTAATTCAAAGTATCCTTGGGCAAGTTGCTTTTCAATTGAAATTGAACTTCTTTCTGGACGATTTTAAGAGTGCCCTTTTCACATCATAGTTATGAGATTTTGCGTGACTTGGTTGGTCAAACCGGTGACATGTAAAAACTCGAGACTTGACCCGGATTAGCTCAATGAAAAAACCTAGTTTTTTCTTACTTGTTTGAGGCCTTTTTTTATTAAAAAAAAAAAAAAGAGTTCAAATGATTGGATCTGATCATCTGACCGGGACCTTGGACTGGGTGTGCCCTGGGTCAGGTCTCGTGATAATGCTTCACATCGATTTGGAGCATGAAGATCGATAGCTTTTATGTTTTATCAGGGTTTCAACCTTCTAGCGTGTAGGTATTGCAGTGTAGACCACATTCAGTTTTACCATCGGTAGCTGGTCACGGCCACCGAACCGTAACTAAAGTATCGGCGCTATGTTAAAGAAAGAAAATGCATCAATTTGCAAATAATCAATTACATAATGAACACTTGAAACTAAATTCGTCTTTAAGTAATTCGACACGGAAAGATTCATTAAAAATACTCCCTCCAGTCAAGGCACCATGTGCTTCAGACACGAAAGTCCAGGCTCAAGACCTTGCCAAGAAATCAAACCCCTCCATGTCGTGGGGTCAAGTGGAAGATTGTTCTTGTCTTCCTAGTTTCCTTCATTTTGTTTATCATGTCAACCATCCATCGTCCCCGGAGATTCGCTGCCCCAAGTCGACAGAAAAAAAAAAAAAAAAAACAATTTTCATATCCATTGGTACATATAATAACACAACAATGGCTGGTGAGAAGCCCTCCTCACCACTATCATTACAGCCTTACGGTAGTCAATACCAAGTTAATTAATCTACCAACTTAAAAATGGCTGGCCGAATAAACGCTCATTGACTTCTAAATTGTTTCTTAAAAAATGAAACGTATGCAATAAGTATCGAGCATTCAAATGATTTGTCTAGGTGAAGAGACTTTAAGGTACTTGCTGCGATTGTCAATATTTATGACATTAAAAAAAGACCATATCTAGTACTATCTTTGTCTAGGTGTTGGTAATGATTTGTCTTGCAACTTAGTATTATATGCTTGGTTGATATTACTTGTGTTTTACGTGAAAGAATCAATTAAATTTAATAATTATGATTTTTATTAATTTTTAATATATTATTTGAAAAAAAAATTCTTTAACTTAATATTTATACAGATTCATATTATTTTGTGTTTAATTTTTATTAAATAAATAAAAATAATAAGATTTAAATTAATAACCGCTTGGTTATTAAGTTTCTAATACCATATCAAAAAAATTAATTTAATTAAATAATTTAAATTATTAAATAAAATCTTAAAATATAATTTATATTATTTTTTAATATTTTTAAATATTACATAAATACTATAGGTATGATATTTCTTTGTTGGTGCGTGGGGGGACTGCTTTTACATCTAATTTTTTACTCGAGAAATGTGAATGAAAAAGTGAGTAAATTATAAATTGGTGTTTTAAGTTCTGCAAAATGAATTAAATATTTTCTTTAGTTTACTTATTAATTACTATTTACTTATCATTTTCTCATCAATCTTCCCTTGCTATTCACTTCTTTTTTTATTTCTAAAAGTTGAAAAAGAAAATAAAATGGATGAAGGAGACTAACTAATTAGTTTTTGTAAGTAGAAATATATATATTATTTATTTTATTTTATAAAATTAAAGTAACTAATTTATCATTCACTCATGAAAGAATCCGTATATGGGGTTGTATTTCTCTCTTTCTTGTTTCTTTTTTTAGGGCTTGCATGATGATAATGTAACAAGATTTGCAAATGTTAATTAATGTGAAAAAATAATGAATTAACAGTGATAGCATTTGGAAATTCACTAGAAAACAGAAAAAAAATGTTAATTATATTCTGTTAATTTATATTGTTGTTCCATTCTTTTTTCCAATTTCGACAGCCTTTTCAATGCAATATATATTATATTATATAGAAGATGATAGTCTGGAGAGGTGCACTCTCTTTTAAACAATTTTTGCAGTACTTACCAATTAAAAAAAAGAAGAAATAATTAAGGCCAAAAGTCAAAACTTGTTTATTCCACCAAGTAATTACATTTTTAATCCATATCATATATAATTGATATTTAAGCCAATTTGATATTGCTAACGATAGTTATATATATATTGAGAATTTTTTAATTGAAAATTAAAAAATATATTTAATTGAAAAAAAAATAAACAAAAAAATATATCTCAAATAGTGTTAGAATGAGTTTTTATACTTAAAAAATAAATGCGTCTTTTCTATTCCAAAATAATTACCAAACACTACCTGGACTCTAGCATAATGCACTATTTTCCTCAACATGCATTTATATATATATATATATATATATAGACTAGACATTTGTGGTTGTATATATATTGACCTGGGATTTACTTAATTAATATCCAATATTCTTTTAAATATGATTTTTATTTTAAAAAAATAGCCATTAATTTGGACGCCTATAAAAGGGTTCATTTTTGTATCCATCTAGCAGGGATATATATATACCAGTTCAGATTACATACAGTGCTCGCAATACATTAATTCCTTGTGCCACCATGAAGGTACGTATCACATTAACCACAAGCAAACTTCAGCTGTAATATTTATACATTCCTTGTGCTAGCAATACTTGCAGCTTTTGATCTCTTAATAATATTGCCACCTCAACCTTATGTGTTTTTATATATTACATCTTAATTTTGCAGAAAACAGTGTTGAAGGTTAATATCAACTGCTTGAGGTGCAAGAAGGAGTTGATGAAAACGGTTGGCAAAATCGAAGGTCTTAATTTATAACAATATTATTGATCAAAAGCCATATATATACATGTCGCTAGCTATAAGAGAAACCGCCCGTTTTGCGACCGCATATGCGAGCGTCTTCTTCATGGATTCTGCAACCGCGCATATGCTGTCGCAAATCGTGTCTGTGTGTGTGTGTGTGTGTGTGTGTGATTGCAATGCTAACAATTTTCTATAAAAGATATATTTTGCCGAGGGATTTTCCAAAGGCATATGAAAAGTGTTAGTAAACACTAATATTAATTACAGGTTTATTTTGGAATTTGATCAGGAATTGACCAGATTGCCATAAATAGTGAAAAGGGAACACTGATAGTGGTTGGAATCGTAGACCCAGTGGTGCTGGCTAATAAACTCAGAAAAGCTGGAAAGGTGGCGGAGTTCATTAGCGTTGGCCCGTATAAGAAAGAAGACTTGGAAACTGAAAAACTAAAACTTCCTCATAATTTCCCCAGTTGCTGTAAGCAGTGTGAGGTAGTTGCCATTGGGTTCCCATCCTATTATCAGGGTCATCATGACCCTTGCTCCATTCTCTGAGGATATTCAACACCTTATGTTGCTGTTACTTTGCAAGTGCCTTGCTAGCAATTTAATGATGGAATATTTGGTGTATTTTCATTAAATAATTATGCGATTATTCTTTTCTTTTTTCCTTTTTCATTCGGCATTCTTGTATTCAAACTAGATGCATGGTGAGAATTTTCATAATTGCACAAATACTGCCTGTGAACCGAATAGTTAGCACACTGATCAACACCATCTTTATATTAACTTAAGGCCTAAAATGCTCGGCACCCTTTACATTAACTGGGACAAATTTGAGCTTAGTGAAATGTTTATCTCAGTTCAAGATTTCTATTGATGATCAGGGGATAAGAAGAAAAAAAATCCTCAAAACCGATTAAATCAAGAAAATAAAAATAAAAACTTGTCGGAAAAACACTAAATTAACCGATTAAAAAACTAAAAAATAATTTTGATTTGATTTGGTAATTCAGCTTCAATTTTAAAAGTTTAAAACCAATTAAATTGGATCCAACAAAACCAGTTCAATAAGCAAAGCAGTTTCCAAAGAGAAACCAGTTTCCCAAGAATTAATCCCACTTTCTGTACGTAATCTGAATTGGCAAACAATAATATTTTCCTTTTCGTTGGAAAATTTTCAAAAAGCAAAGCATGCATGCCCTAGCTAGGTTTTCTCCATACTCGATCCATTTTATCTTCCAAATTCCTCAGCATGAGTTGCAATTTGTTTAAAACAGTATATTTCTTAATCTTAATCACATTTCATCAGGGAAATTATTAATTAGCTAGTTCGGTTCTTTACTTCGTAATGATGCGCTTTTCTTATCTGTCCGCCAGTGCTATGTGCTGTTGCATCTAAAAACCTTCGTCTTCTTTTCCTTGTCACAGGAAATCATGGAAGTTTTCAACATGTATAGGAGTTGTCTGATAACCTGTACTTGTGCTGTCTTAAATGAGCTATGCGTGCCCTCTTGCATGTAATAGCAAGGTTAGGTGAAGTACTAGAATGTATCCTTAAATGATAATTAGTGATGAGGTGTCATCTTATAATTAAATATATATTGAGGATCAACAATAAATAAGAAGCTTCTCTTTTCTTCTGTTTCCATGTTGCCTGTGTTGCCAGCTCTCTTGCTGTCTCGAGCTTGCAAAAAATGACTTTCCTTGATGGTAAAATAAATGTAATTATTTATATTTTATTAATTTGTTTCACCCAATTCAAATAATTAATGGAATTTAGAATCAATGGCAAGATTTATAGAATATCAGAGTATATATAATATCTTTCAAAAAGTCAAGAGCACCTCAATATTTTCACAAGTGAAATTAATTATAAGTGAGGCAAATCCCTAGCTAGCAAGAATATCATGATCCTTGATCAAATGTTGAAAGGGTCGACCATGGACCAGTACTGCTACCGAACCGATGTTATCCTTTCTAATTAATTAATAAATAAATAAACTGTTAATTATGTCACATGTATATTTATTTATTGACTTGGAGCAGTTCAATGTTCTTTCTTTTTCTTTTTCTTTTTCTTTTTTAAATGAAGGTGACGCAGCTAGAAACTGCAGATATCAATAATCAAACAACTTTTTATAAGCGAAAAGATCAATGATGGAGATTTGAACTTTAAATTTACAAGTTTATTTTTTAAAAAATTATAATAATACAGCATGGTTTTCTTAGAAAGTTTACAAAGTCTTAAATAAATTAAAAATTTTATTTTAATTAGAAAATAAAAATAAAAATCCAAAATTACAAAAAAAAAGCATAAAATCTAAAAATAACAAGGAAAATCATAAAAACTGCTAAAACCGGAGCCTCGACGAGATTTTTAATATCTAAATATCTGATAGTTCACGTATTTTAAAAAATCTTATAAAAATTTAAATATGATCTAATAGTCAAATTAAAAATTATGATTATTTTGAACTGTTATTATAGGTTGACACATCTAGATGTTTTCTTTAGCTTCAACCAATCTTATTTGTTCATAAATAAATTTATTAAATTATTTATATAATTTGACTAGAACAAATTGTCTTAGAAGAGGGAAAGGGCAAGGGAATTATAGTCGCGGCCACTAGGGATTTTCTGGTCCCCTTCTGTACACCGGCCAACTGGGATTAAATTTCCATTCTTTTTAAGCCGACAGGAGGGAAGCCCGAAGTCAAGTGTTGTTATCTTTTTAAATTGACCAATTTGTGGTCTCTCTCTCTCTCTCTCTCTCTCTCTCTCTCTCTCTCTCTCTCTCTCTCTCTCTCTCTCTCTCTCTCTCTCTATATATATATATATATATATATATATATATATATATAATTTATTTGTGTTTATATATCAATGATAATTTCAATATATATACAGTAACATGGTTTCTTGTGCCACAATGAAGGTATAAACCATATATGTCATCACAGCAACGACCCTTGCATGCCTTATGATGCCTCTACATATATATGATCTGCTAAACTTATGTAGAAATAAAACATTCACACTTGCTGCATCTTCCCACTTCATCGTTTTCTTTTTTGTGCAGGAAACTGTGCTTAAAGTAAAATATTGACTGCATCAAGTGCAAGACGGACGGGGGTGCTGAAAACTGTCAGCAAGCTTGAAGGTGACTTACCATGATCAAAACAAATAAACTAGAAGGAAGGGTGTGTTTAATGCCATGATCATGTTCGTTGATTAGGGTATTTTGCACTGTAAATGAGCATCTCGATTTTCTTCTTGGGCTTCCTTTACCTTCTCTTTGTTACAGTGCATTTTAATGGGCCGATGTTATAGGTCG